>Ga0325414_1005188_pt1 | contig 13727 bp, 9 predicted proteins | sample PopdelMetagenome_8_FD_206183 | JGI IMG/M metagenome (GOLD analysis project Ga0325414, IMG submission 206183) | Populus deltoides microbial communities from Bellville, Georgia, United States - Leaf-PdKOR-R3 | ecosystem: Host-associated > Plants > Phyllosphere > Phylloplane/Leaf | place: USA...
TTAAATTAAGAGACGCAGCATCGTCCATGGCCTGGCTGCTAACCGAATCTGATTCCACAGCCCAATTAAGCTGACTTGCCATCGATGAGGGAACACTAATCTCTAATGCTTTCTTAATGGGGCAAACTTCAGTCTCATTTGAATCCATGTCCTCAATCACGCAAGAGAAAACGCACAAGAAACGACCCTTTCGGTCTCTCAGAACGCCTCCTATTCCTGCACTTCCTGGTTTCCCTAAGAACCCTCAGCTTAGAAAAACAATAAATAAATAAATAAATAAAAACACGTTTTTTTTAATGTACAGAGACTGTAAAACCTTAAATTTGCAGTTTAATTTTAAAAATAAATCTAATAATGTATGCTTCCTTAAAATATAAACAAGACCTTTTAAATAGATTAGAAAACCATGTCTCTAATAGGAAACAAATTAAAATACAAAAGCATAAAAAAATTAACATAAAATAATAAATAAAAAGTTTTTAAAAAATAATAAAATTAACTCAAACAATATATTTTGAACCTAACACGTGGAGATCCTATGGTCTAATGAATGATAAAGTGGCTTCCTAATACCTAGCTACAGAGACCTGACATGACTAGATTTTTTGTTGGACGTGGATCTATTAATCTATTAAAGTATTTATTAAATCATCCACCTAGTTTCACAAATCATTATCTATCCAAATATTTGTAAGTAAAAAAATTGAAAAAAAAAAACAAAAAAAATAATATAAAAAATTAAATTATAAAAAAAACTGATTAAAATTTTTTAAAAATCAGTCTGTTTGGTTTTGGTTTTATAAGTTTAAAACCAAAAAAACCGAATAAAAAAAAACCAAGCCAAACCGGCAAAAAACCGAGCCGAGCCAAACCGGTTTGAACCGGTTTCGGTTTTTTTTAAAAAAATTCGGTTTGGTTATTTTTTTTGATAAAAATCGAACCGAACCAAAAATAATCACTTATAGTTAAACATGAAATGTGTACCTTTAAGAGGATAATTGCATCAAAGCAACAAGTTTCTTTTCTCAAATTTGAAAGGTTGATAGTCGAGAGGTTATAAGTGCTAGGGGTGTTCACGGTTCGGTTCGGTTCGGTTTTTATCAAAAAAAGTAACCAAACCGAAATTTTTTTAAAAAAACAAAACCGAAACCGAACCAAAACCAGTTCAAACCGACCGGTTTCGGTTCGGTTCGGTTCGGTTTTTTAGAGAAAAAACCGGTTCAAACCGTTTTGGCTCGGTTTTTTCGGTTTGGCTCGGTTTTTTCCGGTTTGGCTCGGTTTTTTCGGTTTGGCTCAGTTTTGGCTCGGTTTTTTCAGTTTGGCTCGGTTTGGCTCGGTTTTTTCCGGTTTTTTTTTGGTTCGGTTCTTCCGGTTCCAGGCTTAAAAAACCGAAACCGAACCGGTCGGTTTTTTCAAAATTTTAATCGGTTTAATCGGTTTTTTTTACGGTTCGGTTTTTTCGGTTATTTGTTTTCCAGTTTTCTCGGTTTAATCGGTTTTTCGGTTTTTTTGAACACCCCTAATAAGTGCTACAAATTACAATAGCTTTTCTTTCAACACTTTTTTTTTTGTATGTAGATCTTTGAAACTCATATTAATAATGGATTAACAATGTTACATATAAAAAAAATTAATTTATATCGCAATTTATTTTGTATATCTCAAATTTATTTTATGCACTAACAGTTCCTTTCTGACTTTGATACTTCTCCTATGTTTTAAAAAAAAAAACCTTTTTCAAGGAGCCAGAGAGCGCAAGGGGCAAATATGCAGTCCGATACAATGGCATACCATATGTTTATTATTAATGACTGCGATAAAGATAATATAAAATGATTTAAACCCCAAATTTATTAGCTACGAATAATTAAACTCTAATTATTGGTTAAACTTTTTTTTTCCCCTCAAATCCCATCTTCACCTATACTGTGATGGCGGAAATACACTTTGATTGATTATAAGATTTTGTTTGTTTTTCGTTTTAAAAATGTTTTTGAAAAAAATTAAATTTTATTTATTTTTTTGTTATTTTAAATTAATATTTTTTAGTAGATCATTTTGATGTACTGATATAAAAAATAATTTTTAAAAAATAAAAAATATATTATTTTGATATATTTTTAAATAATTTTTTTTTGAAAAACAACTATAACCAACACTTCTAAACATGCTTTAAAGCCCCGTTTGTTTGCTGGAAAGTAATTTCCTTTTAGAAAGTGAATTCCGAGAAAGTGAATTATTTTTCGATGTTTGGTAGTAAATAAGTTGGAAAACACTTTCCAGTGTTTGGTTATGTAATGGAAAATGAGCTGGGAAATAACTTATTAATGTTTTATTTTTTTCAAGTTTATTAAAATAATGAGGAATAAATCTTACAAATTAAAAAGTTGAATGAGAATGAAATTGAAAAAATAAAATTTCATAAATTATCTCAAATAAAATAAAAAATTGAAAGATGAAGAAATTAAAATAATAATAATTAACATTTCATAAATTATTTCAAATAAAATAAGTAAAAATAAAAAGAATGAGGACCAAATTTGATAGATAAAAAATTTCAATTAAAAAATGATAAGGGAAAAGCAAAATAAAAATGAGGACCAAAGTTAATATAAAAATTAAATTCTAAGGGATGAAATTGAAAAACAAATATTCAAAACAAAATATATATAGCAATCAAAAGTTTGAGGACCAAATTTGATATAATCAGCAAATAATATGATATTTCTAAATTTTTCATAATTTCCGGAAAGTGTTTTCCGCCCAAAATAAAAGGAAAACACTTTCCTGGAAACCAAGCCAAATATTTCTTTGACCGGAAAGTGTTTTTCGTTGACTGAAAAGTATTTTTCGTTGACCAACTTTCCTAATAACAAACAAACACAGAAAAGTTTGGAAAATAGTTTCCTGAAAATCACTTTCCAGAAAACAAACTCACTCTAATCCCTTGTTTGTTTCTAGGAAAACAAATTCCTGGAAACCATTTTTCTCATTTTTCCATGTTTGGTAGCCATACAAAAAGTTAGTCAAAGGAAAATTAATTCCGGTCAAAAGGAAAAAGAAACTTTCATCATAGGAAAGTGTTTTTCTTTTGATAAGAAAAGGAAAACACTTTCCTTTCTTTACATAAAACACATCTTCTCCAATCCCTGTCTCTCTCTGTCTCTCTTAATCTCTTTCTAGAAACAATTGAAGCAGGAACAATTGAAGCATATTCCTCTTATTTCAGGTATTTTTTTTCCTCAAATGTCTCTCTATTATTTCCTTTATGTTTTCATCTTCTTTGTTTAGATCTGTAGTTAGAATTATGGCATAACTCCTTTGATCTTGTTTAATTTGTTGTGTCTGTTCCGAACAAAACACTGTGCTTTTTTCCATACTGTTCACAGAAACCAAACAAACCATGATAAATCTGCTACCTGTCATATTTTTTCCATGACATAGTTTTCTTCTTCATCTTACCTCGTCACATTTTTCTTCTTCATCTGACCTCAAACTCTACAATAATAATGAAAAACACGATAAATGCAAGAATAAATTCATCAAGCAAGCCATAAAAAGCAGCAACAAACAAGAGTAGCCAACAGAAACCCACATCACTAGCCGAATGAAGAAAAACAAAAAAAACTCACAGATAACAAAATCCCCAAACTTCCCCATCAAAAAACAATCCCTACCTTGTTTCCCCGTCCCCGGATCTAGCCACCCCATCCACTCCCCTCTTAAAAAAAGACTCATGTTTCCATACATAACCAATGGAGAGGAACTCGGTACGGTTTGAGAATTTCCGCTTTGTACAAAAATTTATTATTTCATTTCCCTCTCAGAATGAAAAGCCTGGGTGGAAGCATAAAGAGAGTGAGGAAAAGTAAAAGGGGGGGGATTAGTGAGCACAAAGAGAGAGAGGAAAAGTAAATGGGGGGAATCAGTGACCGAGGGATTATGCCCAGGTGGAAGCACAAAGAGAGAGAGAGGAAAAGTAAAAGGGGGGGAATCAGTGATCGAGGGATTATGTGTTGAGGAACAACCCTTGCTCTTTTTTTTTTCAAGTCCCAGCGTTATCAGTACAAGTAGCCGGGGGAGCGAGGGAGGAGAACTGGGAAGAAGGAGCAGGTCTTTGAGGTCTAGTCTTCTTGCCCCTTGAATCTTTGATCTTTGTCCTGCTTCTTTGTGCACAGAGAGAGGAAGTTAAGGAATTAGAGAACCGAGAGGAAGTTAAACATAGAAGTCTAAAAACGTGGATAACACCTCCACCATAGAAAAAGCGTGATTGTTGCTACAGTTATAGCTTTATTTTGCTATATTTATAAATGTGCTTGTTTTATTTTGCTTTGATTAATTTACGATTAATGTTTGATTATATTTATTACATATAGATAAATTTATGGGACCATGCTTGTAATAATATGGATTTCATTGAGCAATGTCTATTGATCGTTGTGAACTTATGAATTGTATAATTTTCAAAAGGGTTTTATCATCGAGAAATTGAATTTTATGGTCTTATATAATATATTTTAAGACCTTGTTTGTTTAGGGAATTAGATATCATTGCCATAACTATTATACATTGTCAGCTTCTTTGAGCATTATTTATTATATTGATTGTGTAAGTATTTTATATGCTTTTTTTAATATTATTTCCCTAAATTTTTAGGTTTTGTTATTAGAAAACTTCATTTTCATGTTATGGACAGTAAGATAATTCATGCAGCATGCATGGGAGCAGCTGTAACTGTGATAGCTACAGGGGTAGCTATTATTAAACAAGAAAGAAATAGAATTTATATACCAAGAGAACCACGTACAAAAGCAATTGCTCAACGAGAATTCTATATTGACAGCATTTTGAATCGAGGTGATAGACATTGCGTTGAACAAATTCGTATGAAACCAGTTATCTTATATAGATTGTGTGATGTTCTCACAAGTCGTGACCTATTACGATCAACTCAAAATGTGTCTATTAGGGAGCAAGTAATTGTGTTCTTACAAATTGTAGGCCAAAACAAAAGATTTTGTTTTATTAGTGGTATATATTATAGGTCTATTGAAACTATCCATCGTTACTTTAGAATTGTTTTAAAAGCAGATCTTAAGTTATACGAACACCTCATTAAAGACCCAGAGGATACAGTTCCAGCAGAGATAATGAATAATCGAAAATTCTATCCTTATTTTAAGGTATGAGAACAATACCAATATTTTTATACATTAATTAATTACATCTAGAAGAAAATGTTATAAATTATTTTTTCATGTTTATATAGGATTGTGTGGGAGCAATTGATGGTACCCATGTTTCTGTTGAGATTCAAGGAATGTTTCGAGGTCGAAAAGAAGGAACAACACAAAATGTTTTAGCAGCTATAACTTTTAATTTGAAGTTTATATATATTTTAGCTGGCTGGGAAGGAAGTGCAGATGATTCACGGGTTTTAGGTGATGCATTATCAAGACCTAGTGGTTTAAAAATTCCAGAAGGTATATAATAAAGTATTTATTATATGCAATAAACATATAAAATGTCTTATTAGATAAAGATAGTAATAGGTTTTTTTTAATTTGTAGGGAAATATTATCTTGGTGATGTTGGTTACGGTATTCGAAAAGAAATCATTTCTCCTTTTCGTGGAGTTCGATATCACTTGAATGAGTTTACAGAACATTCACCAGAAAATGAAAAGGAGCTATTTAATCTTCGACACTCTTCATTGAGAACCACTATTGAGCGAGGGTTTGGTATTTTGAAGAGTCGTTTTAGATCAATTGATGGAAAATCTTTTTGGTCTTATGAAACATAAGTAGATGTTATGCTTGCATGTTGTATTATTCATAATCACATAATGGGAATTGATCCTTATGACTTTCTTATGGAAGAAAAATGTAACATACCCTATTCCGAGATAAAACAACGATCTCATGTTAACTGATAAACAGAATGATTAATATATATATATATATATATATATATATATATATATATATATATATATATATATATATATATATTCATGGTGTTTGTATTAAGGTCTACCGAAATTTCAACGGAGTCTCCCATATACCGGGAGGTCTCAAGTTATCGACATATGACCTGTTTACACTTATAATATACCGCATCTCCTAACTCAATTCAACCAAATCATCCTAGGTCTCAATCCCACAAACATCATCATTCATATCAACCACAATGTTTATGATATACATTGTACAACAATTATCATTATGAATGGAGAAAGATTTAACATGCATACATGGAACATGGTTATACAAACTACATAATTAAATTCATCTATTCCAGTTTAAACATCAATTATACAAATTGAGTTATATAAAGTTGTAATATTACCAATACAAGGGTATACTCCCTAGAACCTAAATTACAAAAAGTGAACCTAGGCTAGAATCTACTCCTGTCGTGCATGCGATGATCCTGAAAACAAAATATATATTATCGAAATATGAATATCACAATAATACAACAATACAAATATCCAGCAATTTGAAAAGGCAAACATGCATTCATATTTTATTCACTTCTCCCTTTTTGGTTTTCATTGGAAACTCTTTCTCCTTTAACTACTAAGAACTATTTCCTCTTCCATTATCAACCTCCATTCCAGATTTCATAAGACGATCCATGACTATTTCCGCTTAACACATTATCGATACCACTTTCACTATTATCATCATCATCCCGTAGGAGTCGATGCAAGGTGATCCCCTTACCCAGGATCCTAACATACACTAAATGTATGTTAGTTAATACATGGTGATCCCCTTACCCGGGATCCTAACATACACTAAATATATGCTAGTCAATACATCTTGATCTTATCCGGGATCCTAACATACACTATATGTATGCTAGCCAATACATCTTGATCCCCTTACCCGGGATCCTAACATACACTAAATATATGCTAGTTAATACATGGCGATCCCCTTACCCGAGATCCTAACATACACTAAATGTATGCTAGTCCAAACATGACGATCCCCTTACCCGGGATCCTAACATACATTAAATGTATGTTAACTCACACCCCAAATTACACTTCTCATATTTCCTTTATCAACGATAATTTCATCACTTGGCAATTCTCACAACAACCTTTCACCTTAAATACACATACATTTAGAATACTATCCAAAATATCAACATCATTACGCAAACTTTCCTTCTTTTTCCTAATATCCAACGTTCGATAATTCACATATCACATCAATAACATATTAAATCATAGAATTTAACTAGAAAGTATAGGCGTGGATCACCTACCTGCAGTAAAAGTTCTACTCGTGCTCCCCTGCTATTGCCGCTGCACAACGCCTGTGGTCCCTCCTGGTAATCACAGGCATAATCTCATAAGTGATCCTTATTCAAGGATACATTTCATACTAACCATATTAACAACCAATACAGGTATTTCTTTCAATTATTCCTTTCTTTATATTTTATGGTCTCTCATTTCATCTATTTATATCATCATTCTTTGTCCAACCATGGTTATCATTCTTTTCTTTATATTTAAATTGTTACTGTATGACCTCTCCTTGAATTTTTAACTATATCTAGAGTTATAGAACTTCGTTTCAATCGAGATTGGTCTCGTTGGGAAGCTAAGACACGAGGCAACAAGTTCTCTGAAGGAAGGAGAACTCAGTTCTGCCTCTAAGACAGTCAAAATTGCTCATCAAAAAACATTTGAATTGTTACTGTCTCGTTTTTTAACTGTTACTATCTGCCTCTCCTTAGATTTTTAACTATATTTGGAGTTATAGAACTCTGATTCAAGCGAGATTAGTCTCTATGGAAAGCTAAGACATGAGGCTATAATTTCTCTGAGAAAGGAGAACCCAGTTCTACCTCTAAGATAGTTAAAATTTCTCATCAACAAACATTTAGACTGTTATTGTCCAACTGTTACTGTCTTATTTTTGAATTGTTACTATCTGACCTCTCCTCAAATTTTTAACTATATTTGGAGTTATAGAACTCTGATTCAAGCGAGATTTGTCTCGTTGGAAAGCTAAGACATGAGGCTACAAGTTCTTTGAAGAAAGGAGAACTCAGTTCTACCTCTAAGATGGTCAAAATTTCTCATCAACAAACATTTGGACTGTTACTGTCTCGCTTTTGAACTGTTACTGTCTGACCTCTCCTCAGATTTTTAACTATATCTGGAGTTATAAAACTTTGATTCAAACGAGATTAGTCTTGTTAGAAAGATAAAAACACGAGGCTACAAGTTATCTGAAGGAAGGAGAACTCAGTTCTACCTCCAAGATAGTCATAATTGCTCATCAACTAATCAGACTTGCTGCCATACAGGGTCTGTCATAACCCAATATCGGTTGATAACCCATAACTGGAGTTCTATAGCTTCAAATGGAGCAAGACCAATTTTGTTAGTTAGCTAGCATCCAAAATAACAATTTCTATGAAGGAACCCAGTTCTAATTCCCTCATCCTCCTATCTAAAATCTTACTGAAAGTCAGTGGACAAGTCTATCCAGATTCGTCACACCCTTCCCTTCGCACATAACTTTCACAAACTATATTTTCTAGGTATATTTTCATGGTTTCACATCCCCAATCACATACCACACATGAATTAACTTGATTTTGGCAACAAATACTTTTCCCCTAATTCAAATCTAAGAATACTAATCTATAATTTACATCAAGGCATTAATTCATTATTGAATTTGAAATGACTTAGAAGATCATGTTTAGAACACCTTACCCGGTACGAATTAAGGTTTTGATCTTCAACCAGTTGAAGATTTTCAGCTCTCTCCTTTCTTATCTAATGACAGCCGGCCCTCCATCTTCTCTTCTTGTTCAATTTTCTTGTTAATCCCTTGCTCACAAGTGTTTACTCCATCTATAAACCCTTAATCTTGGATGGGTTCTTGAAATTTTGGTGTTTCTCTCTTGATTTTGTAAGAATGGATACAAAAACTCCCTCTTTTCTTTCCTTACGATTGCTGCAGATTTTTGGTGAGAATAGGAGTATTTATGCTCCATAATTTTTCTTATTTGCATTTAGGCCCCCACATCTTTTTTTCTTCTTCTTATAATTAAGTTATACCTCTTTTTATTTCTTATAATTTCACCCCATAACTTTTATTTTAGTTTATTTTCTTTAATTTAATCCAACCCTCAATATTTTCGGGTTGATTTATAATATCTCAAAATATTTCGTCCAGAAACTTATATCCAAAAATTTCTGAATTCTCATTTTTATTTAACCATATGCATGAATTCTTCACTTTTATTTCTCATGTAGTTAGTTTGCAATTTAAGCAACCTTTACTTTTCCCCGGGGTTTACAAAAAATATTTGAAAAGTGAACCAATTAGACAAACAATCAACTGAAATCAACGGGAGGAAAAAGAAGAGAATAGCGAGTGGATAACAAAAATAGAAATGATTGCATCAACCATATGGAATGATTATAACACTCAAAAAACTAGTATTTGAGTTTTAATTGTATGTGTTTGTTTTTATTATGTCTTGCTTGGGTTTGTATTATCTTTGTTATGTATTTGGAGTAGATGTTGACTTTATTATAATTTCTTATGTATTTTATGTATTCTCTTTTAAATATTAATTGTAGTTTTTATATGAAATTTATGAAATCTAAATATTTTATGATTTTATTTTGTATAAATTTATAATTTTTTTTGAAGAAATGAGTTCCACACAGAATGAAAAATGCAAGGGCAAGCACTTCACATGGTCTAAGCCTATGTCTCACATGTTACTTGAGATATTAGCTGAGGAGGCACTTAAAGGAAGCAAACCTTCTTCCACCTTTAAAGCAGAATCTTTTGTTAAGGTGGTTACAGAAATTAGTCAAAAGTTCAACATGCAATGCGAGTCTAAGCATGTGGACTATCATCTCAAGACTGTGAAAAAAAGAATGGGAAAAATAACCAAACTTAAAAATAAAAGTGACTTTGGCTAGGATGATTGTTTGAAGATGATTATAGTTTTGAAAGATGTATATGATGAAGAAGTAAAGGTATGATAAATATTATACTCTTGGTAATTTTTATATTTACTTTTGTTTCTAAAATGTTATACAAGGAACTAAAAAATTGCATATTCTAAACTTTATGAACAGGCACATCCCAATCATAACAAGTATCTCAACAAAAAACTTGATATGTATGAGGCAATGACAATTGTTGTTGAAAAAGACATGGCAACCAGAAATTATGTCAAATCATATGCTGATATCAACTTGAAAGAGAACACTGAAGAGCAATCAATTTCAATTGAAAATGAAGGGGAATATGAAGAAACTTCTAAGGGAAAAGAGACATCCTCCTCTAATGCACAAAAGAGGCAACATAGGAAGAGAAATCGCATGTATGAAGATGATAGTGTTGAAAAGTTGTCTAAAAAGATTGGAGATGTAGCATTTGCAATTCAAAGCCTCAGCAAAAATCAACTTGATGTTAATGAGTTTGTATACAGAAGTGATGAAAATTGAAGGCTTTGATGATATCACTCTTAGGGATGCATTTGATCACTTGGTCCAAAATGAAATGTTGGCAAAAGCATTTATGGCAAAAAATGCTAATTTGAGAAAAATTTGGGTTCAGAATTTTGTGAACCAACACTACTACAGGCCTGCTTGCTAAGATGATTTTACTATGATAAGAAAGTCTATGTTTGTTATTTGACAAGAATGTTTACTTGTTTAATTCGGTCTAGTATATTTATGTTTGTTAATTTGAACTAATATGTATGTATATGACATCAAAACTTAATATTTATGCATGACTATATTTGATGTTAGATATTTATATTTATTTCTTGATGCTTATTTGATTAAAGGGATATTAAAGGGATAATTGCATATAGCCGTAAAAAAATATATATTTATCCAAAAAAACCCATCAAAATATTTTTTTATTTATTTATCTTTTAAAAAATCTTCATACCAAAAAAAACTCAAATATCTAACTCTTACTTAATACCATAAACTAATTTGGCTTTCTTTATATGGAAAAAAAAAAACTTATTTTAAGCAGCTTTTAAAATTAAAAAAAAATATTAATAGGTTTTACTTAAGAAATATTTTATAAGTTTATTTCTCTATAATATGATATGCCATATATAGCTATATTTTATAAAATAAGCTATATATGAATATAGGATATAATAAAAAAATTCATCATTATACTTTTTAGATTTCATTCTTTTATTGTAAGTGATTAAATATTTATATTAAATATTTTATATATATTAGATAAACTTGAAAAAAAAATTAATTCATTAATAAATTAATTTCCAGTTCATTTTCTATAACATAACCAAATACTGAAAATTATTTTCTAGTTTATTTTCTATAACACTATCAAACAATGAAAAAAAAATAACTTTTTAAAAATATATTTTTCAAGAAATTACTTTAAAAAACAAATAACTTTGCTGCAAGCAAACAAACGGACACTAAAGCTTATTTGGCAGTGTGGTTGTGGTTGCTTTTCAAATAGCTTTTCATGCCAAAATACATGCTAATAATTTTTTTTATTTTAAAAAATAATTTTTAACATTAACATATTAAAATGATTTGAAAACACTAAAAACATATTAATTTGAAATTAATAAAAAAATAAAAAAAATTTAAATTTTTTTAAAAATATTTTTAAAACACAAAAATACATGTTTTAAGAAACAAACTCAGACGCCCCTAATCGATCTCATCTGGCCTCTCACAATCTGTCAAAGCTGCAATTAATGCTGTTGTCGCCGAATGTGCAGATGTCATCAGTTCCGATTGATCAACTGAACTATAAGTCCAGGGGACAGTGTAGACATCTTTGATTTCAGGAAACCGGAGCTCATCTGAGACAGAATCTGCAATTAAATTAGCACTTCAAAATCAAACTAAGATAAAGATTTCTTGAAAAGATCATATATATATATCCGTTAGATACTACAGATGGAGAAGTCAGTGACGTGCCACTGATACAGTGAATGCAGTGCACAGTTTTTCCTCATTCTCCTTATGAGTTACCATTAACGGAAGCTCCAACCTCTCTAAATCTTCTGCTTCCATGCTCACTAGTTATAGTGAAGATATTAAATAAAAATTATTGGGTAAAGTGTGCTCCTTTTTTTTCAAAATTTTAACTTTTTTTTTTCTTTTGCTAAAGGTTAACATTTAATTTTCTTATATCTTGATGGGCATATTTTTTACAGCATTGAATCCAGTATAGAACTGGATGGAGCACCAAAATACCAACAAAACCTATAATATAATATAATCTATATAAGAAAATTATTTAAGAATAAAATCTATAAACACTATACCGTCTTTCTTTTTATTTATTATTTAAAGGTTATTAACATTGTTATTAATAATGTCCTGGCGGGTTAGCCTGAGAATTTGTTGACTCGATCATGATTCAGGTCTGATCTAAAAAACATCAATCCGATCAACTTGATAATTCAAACTATAATCTAGTTAATTTGATGATTTTTTTAATTTTTTAAATAAAATTATTCTTTTATAAAAAAATTTAGGTTTAGATCAGTCGTTCAGAACATATACCAACTTGGTTCATGGTTCATGTCGATTTTGGTCGAGTTTTCCAATTATGCATATGATTAATTATTTTGAGTGAATGCTTCGCATGAAATCTGTCAATGTCTAATTAATTTCAAACAAATATTAATAAACTCTCGCTGATGCTCACTGGGAGTAAGATTTAATTAATGGAATAATAGTTTTGGATTAAAATTTGAGTATATATGGATAAAATAAAAAATCTAACTCCACTACTCATTGCCATCCCTAATAACTCGACTCAATTTGCCTAGAAAATTGAGCATATCAGAGATATTTTGTCGAAAAGTTAATCCATCAACTTGTTTCTAGCTCCAATTTTTGTTCCTACAAATAATCTCAATAACGAACACATCCTCCGTGAGATGGTCAAGAAGAATAAATAAATAAATAATAAATTGTGTTTTTAAGTCAATAGAATAAGAGGTGTTTGAACTAATAATTATTTTTTACAGTATTTAAGAATATGATAATGATTGTTTTTTAATTTTTGTTTGGAAATATATTAAAATAATATTTTTATTATTATTTTTTAAAAATTATTTTTGACATCAGCACATAAAAATAATTTGAAAAAAATTAAAAATTTTAATTTTTTAAAAAATATTTTTTTAAGCACAAAAGCAAAGATACTAATTAAAATAAAATAAATTGTGTTTCTAAGCTAACAGAATAAGAGATATTTAAAAATGTGGTAATGGTTGTTTTTTAAAGTGTTTTTTTCTCAGAAATATATTAAAATAATATTTATTATTTTTTATAAAAATTTATTTTTGATATTAACATATAAAAATAATATAAAAACACAAAAAATATTAATTTAAAATAAAAAATATTTAATTTTTTCAAAAATATTTTTAAAACAAAAAAAAAAAAAAACACCCTTGCATCTTATAACACAGGCGCACACACCGAAATTGATGTCTTCTCATGTTCGAAAACTGATCACTTTGCATTGAAGTAAATTATGTACCCTTCATTGAACACATAGAACGTTGAGAGAAAAAAAACAAGAAACTAGGTGTTTCCACCTTGTATGGGTCCTTCGTACTTTGAGATTATGCTTTCACTTTCTGAAGCTGTTTCGCAAACATGCTGCTCCCTCTCATTTTCTCAGGCCCATCAAGACTGGAA
>Ga0325414_1005189_pt1 | contig 13727 bp, 6 predicted proteins | sample PopdelMetagenome_8_FD_206183 | JGI IMG/M metagenome (GOLD analysis project Ga0325414, IMG submission 206183) | Populus deltoides microbial communities from Bellville, Georgia, United States - Leaf-PdKOR-R3 | ecosystem: Host-associated > Plants > Phyllosphere > Phylloplane/Leaf | place: USA...
AGACATAACAAAGCAAAAAATTAACTGTGCAAACTGTAACCACATGGAAAATACGTTACATGCCTAAGATTTCTAGAGCATCACAAGTCAGTAAATCACTATGATACACGCTTCAGCTACGCATGGAGATCCAATATTTGTAGTTTTAAACCAGCATTTACAGTATCTCTGACAGCCGTTTGCAACCCAGCCCTAGCCATGCATCAGCAGTGGGGGAAAAAGAATGCTAATCTTGTGAAGAGGAACAAGAACCCTGGCGACATTTCGATATCCGGAGACCAAGTGAAAGGGATGTCACTCACAGAGCGCACAGAAAACAGATAGATAATCACCTCTGAGCTCTAATCGATAGAATGATTTTGCTCTGCTCAATAAGGTTGCTAAAAAGGAATCTTTCAGCTGATCACTCTCTCTTGTCTTCTTCGGCCTCGCCATCTTCATCAAAAACATGAGTGCCTCCAACACTCTTTTCTTTCTTTTCGACTAAACTGATGTCACCATCTGGCTTTTCTCGGGTAAGAGATTGAGCTTCTTCCTCGTCATATTCTTCTCCTAATTCTTCAGAGTAGGCATACCTAAGAAAGTTGCCAGCAAGAGTCAGAACATAAAATATACAAAGTGGAAAATCACAAGTTCAAGAAAAAAAAAGTGGGAAAAACTTCTCACTTGAAATCTGCCGCAACATCTAGAGAACCACAAAAGCCAAGACTTTAAAATTCATCGTTAAACCAGTCTAATGTCAGAGATTCAATTTGACAACTCAGTGGTTATTCCAGATGATTTTGAAAGGAAAAGAACCCATCAAATAATCAACTTGACCATCAGAAGATTGATAAAGCGGCACTTTTTTTTCAAACTGAAACAATTTTTTTTTCTTCGATAATTTCTCCTTGAGAAAGATTTTCATCATCAAAAGAAATATTGAGACAGCACTGCACCTTTGAGAGCTTTGAGAAGGAGCCCAGAGATAGCAGATAATGCAGAGCAATGCAAATGCAAGAATGTCCCAGAAAGCAGTGATGATCCAAGCACTCTGCCACCGCTCACTGAATGGGTCTGTTGCTTTGAAGTAAAGCTGTAGAGACAACATTAAACACATGAATTAACCAATATAAACATGTTGGCATGTATAGAAGAGTAAAGTAGAGAAGTTTTGTTTAAAAGAGAACATCTAATTGAAGAAATCCAACCCACCCCCCAAGGGAAGTAAATTAGATGAATGACGAAATAGAATGTAAGAGTTCATAATGCACAGCAGTAGAGCAAGGCAGTTGTTTCCAAAGAATCAGGTTATTAACAATTGTCAAGAATCTCCTCCGAGCCTTGTCTAAACACAAGAATTTGCATGAAAGATGTTTAAATGTATAATTAAGGGTAATAGTAACTTGAATCAGTAGCAAGTTGTGTGTTTATTAGCCTAAATGATAATTAAGTTGAATGCTATTAGTTGCACACTGCTGCTCAAAGAAAATAACAGAAATATAGCATTGAATAAAGCCAAACTGATTCAAGAATTTGCAAAATTCAGATAAAGTTTAAAGCTTATTATTTTTGTCTCCCATTTACTGAACCAGAGGTCTATAGATGGCATCCTCACCCTCCATGAAACCTCACATAGTATGTCAGTATGGAAGTTCAAAATCTCACAGCCTGAGACTTGAATTCAACCCACCAACAGATTTCTGCCAAATTGCATGCCATTCAAAAAAGAAGAAGAAAAGGAGTATACGCAAACAGAGACCCTCTTCCAGTTATCTAAATCCCCTGCGCAGACCCTTGAAAGAAATGCCTGTATTTTTGCAAACAGAGAGCCTCTTCCAATTATCTAAATCCCCCTGTCAGACCCTTTAAAGAACTGTCTGTATGTTTCATTATCATTTATCTTCCTCTCTCAACCAATCTTTCAACAGCTAGTTATATTAATATTTGAATGCCAAGGAGCGCAGCTTAAAACGAAGAATCCCATTCAAGATACTCTTCTTGAAAAAAGTGCTAGTTAACTGTCCCAGTATAAGTTGCAACCAAGAGTGTTGGCATGATAACAGGCTATAAGACCTCCAGAACAAAATTTGTGAGGTAACTGAACCAACAAACAGAAGATATAACATGTTCTACCATAAGAAATATAATTTCTTGAGGTTTCATAAAAGTCGGTGTGCTTTTGGCCAGAAATGATACCTCATATGCTATCCAAGCAACAGAAGCAAACACTACAGCAGCCAATGCATTTGAGAACTTCCTATAGATATCCAACTTAACAGCACTTCTTTTCACCTGGATGAAAATAATTTATTTAAGTTCCTGAAAGTTGAAACGACATGAAACAGAAATGGAAAAACTGGCATGATAAAAAATAACAAGCAGGATAGCAACAAGACTAGAAAACATTAAAAGCAGAAATGGTTACCTGTAACTGTTCTAATGTTTTTGAAAGAGCTGTAAAAATCCACAATATTAAAAATGCATCGAGCAAGGCATCAGGAAGAACTAAAAACAGTCTTGCTCTGCCTGATAGGTCATTAATAGTCCCCACATACTCGGTAATATCAAGCAACTCGGATGCCAAAAAATAAGTAATTCCAAGAAGAAGCACCTTGGAGGTAAGACCACCAAGAGTAGGCCTCACAACACCATACCCCATAGAAACACAGAGTACAAGAAGGCGGGCAATAGTTTTTCTTACAGCTCCAACAGTGACAACCCAAGTAGTAAGCACAACTGGCCTCATTCCAGTGCTGTTAAAATTAGCATACTCAAAATACCAAAGAATCATCTGAAACAATCCTAAACCAACAACCGCCGAGATACAATGTTGAAGTTGCAGTATATCTTTCCGAAACCTAATGTACTGGGTGAACCAAATAACAGCAAGCAAGAAATACACAAGGGACATAAACACGTAAAACCTCATCAAAGGTGCCATCCTACCAGGCAAATAACCATCAGAATTCTTCCAAACAGTCTTCCCACTCATCACCACTCCTTTAAGTTTTGGATCACAAGCAATAAAGAACAAGTTATACATTCCAGTCTTTGATATGCTAATCTCCTCATGATTTTTCATGCTTGTCGACAAAGAATTGCGACTGAAATGTAGCTTTAGAATGATGGGCCAGTTTAAATCATTGGCAGAAGGTATCCTAATAACCTCACCTTGCTTACAGCCTTGAAGCTTAGAAAGATCAGAGGTGCAACATATCGATCTTTGTCCACCATAAGCAGACCCGCCAATGTTATTCCGATCAGCTGCCTCAAAAAGCACAACTTGTATCAATCCTCTGCTTTTTGCTGCCGATTTCGGCCTCCGGAAAGTGATATTATCAAACCTAAAGACATCCATAAACCCAGCAAGTAGTCAAGCACAAGATCAGATCAGATCAGATCAGATCAGACTAAATTCTGAAAGGGTATTTACATACATACATACCGGACGAAAGAGCGGGAATGGGAGGAGGAGGAAATGCCCTCGCTGCCACCAGAAAGAAGATAAGAATTCCCTACTTCATTGAAGGATTCTTGGTTGTAGACATGAATAGAGGCATTGCCGGGTTTTAGTAAAAATGTAAGAATCAAAAGGAAAATGTAAGAATTCATGCCCATTTTGCTCTGGCGTGGCTGGCTAGAGAGAGGGTATCGGCAGATTTGTTTAGGGATCCAGGCAAGCCAAGGCAAGGCAAGGCAGGGACTTTGTTGGGACTAGGTGGGAGGAAGTGTGAGAGAAGCAAAGCAAACGTCACTGTCTGTCGGATGAGACTCACAGTGACAACATACGAGGCCGGGGGTTGGACTCTGTGGGCTTAACGCCCAACAAGCCCTGTTGTGGAGAGTCATGCTGCCACGTGGTTTTTTGAGGCAGTGCTTGACATTCAACCAATCCCTTTGGAGACGATTACATTTGAGTAAATTATCCGAATTATTGGGTATATCAGTAAAAATCGATCTGAAATTAAATAAACTGATTTTTTAATAAAAATTTTATTTATAAAAAAATCATTTCAATTTGATTTTAGTTTCAAAAATCAAATTCAACCCAACTGAAAAAACTCCCTTAAAACTAAAAATTTAAATAAAAAATAATTTAACCAAAACACCTATAAATCAAATTGAAACTATTTGATTTAAAAAAAATATAAAGGCTAAATCCAATTAATCAATTTAGTTAAAGTTGTTTGTCCATTCAATTATTATTTAGTTAATCAATGCATACTATAATTTTACTTTAAATTCTCTCAAAAACTTTTAATTAAAAAAAACTATAATTTATAAAAAAAAATTAAATTAAATTTTCAAACCACAACTATGAAAGACTAAACTCAAGAGTAGAGTGGTTACAACTCATTTTAATAAAAATACGTTTTTGAAAATATGATAAAACTTGTATTTTAAAATGTTTTTTTACTTGAAAATAGATAAGAATAATTTTTTATTATTTTTTAATATTTATTTTTAATATTAAGACAATACAAAAAAAAAATCCATAAAAATAGCGAAATAAACCCAACGCCGAACATGCCTTGATAAGAAATGAAAACGATAGCAACTCTCCTATCTGTTCTATCACGCGGGGAGTGCCACGAAGAGCCTGCAATGGATACTATCACCGCCGGATAAACTGAAAACAAAAGTTCCATGCATACAAGACATGGCGTATACTATACTGTTCTTGTTTTGCTATGCCAAAATCCCTAAAAATCTAATCTTTTATTTCTTCCGTTGCTATTTTCCTTCCATTATATCGTTCAACTAATTATTGATAAAATCACTATACAGCAAATTGTAGAAGAACAAGAACGTTCACTGCTCCCTACATTGAGATTTGTTAATGTATAGCCATGTCAAGATCATGTAAATGAAATTAACATGGTCGTTTGTCACCACAGAATCTGAAGCATCCTTGAAATAGAACCAGGTGATGCACCTTATGGTGAGGTACTGGAGCCATTTTCAACCAGGGGACAGTCATCTTGAACTACATTCTGCACAGGGTTCTCCTCAGCCCACACAGCAGCATCTAAATATCCAAGCTCGAAAAGCCGATCAAGAACATGATCCTCTGCTGGCTCCAATGCCCATTTGAAAAGCTGGAGTGGTTGATAACAAAGATGTTCATTGGCATACCAGAAATTAAACGAGACATCAATTCCAGAGCTACACTTACCTCTCTTGGGCTGGCCCTATTTTCAGGATTGCAATCTGGACTAATCCCGATCCCTTGCAGTCCCATTTGACTGGCAGGGAAAGCACAAATGCGAACCTGAACGGTGACACGTAGAGTAACTTTTGATATCCATAAGGGTGCAGGATATATGGAGCTATTAACCCCAATAAAGACCCATGCATGATGCCATGATGTAGAAAAAATAACCGCAGAGTAATTCATAAATTGTTAAACGGATCTGATATCAACTGCCTAATTCATCCATTTTTGAACAATGAGTCCTGGAACCCTTGAGGCAAAAAGCCTATTTAAGATAGGCTGGGGCAAACTCTTAGCCTATATAGCAATAGATAGAATAGAATGGCAATCAAAAGCCACATTCAAATCAAGGATGACCAGGCCACCTGAATTATGTGAGGTGAAGGGCATAAAGGATGGTGGGCAAGCTCTTGATATCAAACTGTTTAAGCTGGGTCCAGAGCAAAATGCTGAATTTGGCATGCATAAAACTATTCTAGCTCATTTTACTTACGAAGAGTAAAAAACAAAATATATATTGCTCCCAGCTCATCATAACAAGTACCCATCAACAATAGCTGCACTTTCACTTACAAAAACCTTGTGTACTGGCGAAGGGATCAATCATCCAAACTTAATTAACTCGATTACAACACACAAAAAGTAAGCAAGGACTGTATGCAACAAACAAAAAGTTTTGACAGGTTTTCCCACATACCGTCTGAGCAGCAGATGTTGGTGGCATAAACAATGTCAAACCACCATCAATGCAAAGTCGATTCCGGAACATCGTTGCGGGCCTTGGTGCAAGATATCTGCACTGAATTTCACTTTAGTTCAACATCAATAAATGAACTCACATAACAAGTATTGTTCTCAAAATAGCATGTTAATTATTCACCCTGGAATGAAGGAAGAAGTGACAACTGCATTTATGAGATCTTCCTTGGAGTCAAACTGATCCACTAGCAAACCCCTGGGCCTCCACAGAATCTGAGTAACAGCGACTGTAGTACAAGAGCATAAACAATGTAGTTTATGTTAATATCCAAAAGAAAAACAGTGCATATGGGAATTTAAGGCCAGGCATAATTGGCATTTAACAAGTATGGAAAAGTAAAATAGACGGTAGACATCCACTAGGAGGTTCCTTGAATCCAATCCACGTAGAAAACGAGGAATCAATCTCAAACATGATCTAATGCAACTCAAAACACAGATATGTGCGTGCTTATGCAGGAAACAAAATTGCAATTAAATTTTAATCAAATAACTCATAGTAATAAGAAAATCATACTTAATACATATTACAAATAGAAACTTCCTAAACAATAACGCATTGCACAATCAACAAAATTAAAAATAATTTGGAAATATCAATTCCATTTGTATTGTCTTAACAACAATCACAAGGAAAGCTAACATGTTAAAGGTAAAATAATTAAAGGTAAAATAACCCATAGCATTAAACAAGACTGCCCCCTCAAACCCATCATGGCACCACCACATCTTCCATCAAAGCACCAAACATTCAAAACAAGTACCACGCCACTATCACTCCTGCTCGGTTCTCCCCATGCACGTCTTGGCACTTTCACATGCCACAAAGTTTAGCTATTTCCTGATCCTCCTTCCTCAGATCTTTCAATCTCTACCCCATTAGGCGCAACACTACCTCCCATATAATAATTCATAAGAATAAAACCTGCATCTACAAGCTGTAAAGCTTGGGTTTGACTTAATGGTCATCTCCATGGATAATACACCTACATAATAGGAGTAGACTAAAAAAAATTAAAAGGAAAAACAAGTGCCTTGGGCTGTGTAAGTTCTCTCCACATCTTATTCTACGACTCTCCTAAAACTAAACTTGTAGTAGTCTCCTTTGCTTCATCTTCAATGTATTGCACCTGTCATTACCCAAAAATCAGGCATGTGACCAGCACGAGGATCGAAGCGAATCTCAACCCAGGCAAGCCTTGGAATGGACAGAACTTAGAACATACAACACACCTAACAGCATTGATTTATCACTATTCATAACTTCATTCTAAAAGAGAGGCAAGGCCACAGACCTGGAAACAGGATTATCTAAATCTCAGCTGAGAATGGTGGCCTACTGCATGAAATTATCAGCATCCAACCTCTTTAGAATAGCAAGCACATAAAAATCTATAATATATAACATTTCTGATAGCTTAGGATTTAAATCTCTAGATGATTTTCTATAATATATTATATATCTATAATGCATGCATACATATATAGATATAGATATATCTGGATGATTCCATTCATGGTGTCTTTTTGCCTGGGGAATTGCAACAATCCTTTACACCATTCTGAAGCAACTAGACATATATGCACATGTAAAGAAACATTTTCTACTAGAAAGCATTTCCTAACTCAAAGTACAACTAAAAAACAGAAGGGTGGAGGAAAGAAGATTGTTCTCACCTCGAACCCTCCCATTGGACCTAATGTGAACATCATCTGGCAGAAACTTTTCAAGAACATCCCGCAGAACAGCCTAAGGAAAAGAAAGTACAATTAATGGCTATTTTACATAGCATGACAAATTTTAGCAAAAACATACAATAATTCTAGCTTGTTTAATATTTTGCACAAGGTTTACAGTTCACAGAGCCAACATAAAGTTACATTATGGCTAAAATCTAAGACTAAACCCAAAACATGTTTACTCTTTCTACAGTATAAACCTTCCCAAAAAGCTACCTACTTAAGAAACTTGCCCTTAATGATATTTTACATTGCATGACAATTTTTTTCAAAGTAGCAAGAAAAAAGCATGCTGTTAATTGTAAGTTTAAAATAAGCATCTTGCCTAGTCTAAGCTATGCAAATGACCACTACTTTCTGCAAATGATAATATGAGCTAATGACTAGCGATCATTAAGACTGAAAAAGTGAACAGAAAGCAAAGCAGCAAAAGAACATAACTTTATTTGCAAGCATGGTATTTCATGGCCCGCAGAGATTCTTCATACATTTGTTAAGACTTGTTGCTTGAGTTAATATCTCTTATTTGTAGGCCTTCCATTTTCTGGAAATTTCCTCCCATTTGTTTCATCTCATAAAAAATCTACCCCGTACTGCATCATGCCAAATTTATGGCATACATTGCATTGATACACTGCCCTCAACGTAAGCATATGATGAAGGTCAAAACACCAGAATGACTGACTCATTTATTGTCACATGCACTTACCGAATGGCATTACAAGCGCCAAGTTACTGACAGTGAACATTCTTTAGAATGAAAGGTGGACACTACAAATCTTAAAGATTAAGCACCACAATTTGATTCAAAAATTAAATTTTGGTATGTCAATAAAAATTGGATGCCAAGCTCTGCTAACCCTAATAAAGTATTGGAGTAGAAACATACCCCAAGCCGAAAAGCAGTCCCTTTTAGCCGACAATCTTCAGCCAACACTTTGGTAGCTGTTAAAGCCTCATGCATGCTGGCCCCAGAGGCAATCACAGCACATACAATAGCGCCAGCGGAGGAACCAGCTAATGGTGTGGTTTCCTGTTTGGAACATTAAGAAAATACAAAAACAAAAAACAGAGGCTTGAGCTAAAGATTAGAACTTTTGATCTCAAGTTTGCTTAACAACCTAAATACAACGTCAAAGAAAGATCATATCCAGGATATAAAGAGAAGTGGATTCTTTTCCGCTTTCTATTTCTACTTTATTTCTTGGATTATGCACAAGTTTCAAATACGACAACATCTTGAGCGAATCTGATCATGTCAATACAATACATAGATTAATGACATTGGAAGTTTCTAATTTTCTTAGGGAATAAAACGAGAATAAAGCAAATAGAACTGTCCAAATTGACGAATTTCCGCAACTGGGACATTCAAAAGTCATATACAGAAAACTCAAAATTGAGTAAACAATATAAATAAAAAGAAACTAGAGCCCAGTCAATGTTACAAACATTTCCAATTCCAGAGAAAATTGGACAATAATCAAAACCAAGTGAGAAAATTCAAAATATGATGAGAGAATACCACACAAGCAATTCACTTTAGAAATCCCAAAACAAAGGGAATGCACATAGTACTTGATTAAACAAGAAAGAACCAGAATTGAAAAGGAAAGAGAGATGGACCTACCTTGATATAACCCTTTTCAATAAGCAAGTGAGCAACTCCAAGATGATAAGGAAACAACAAGCCAGCAGCAGAGAAACTAAAGCCAGGACTTGTAACCACAGGTCGATCTTTCTCCGCTTCAATATCTTTAACTCTTTGTTCCCATATAACCTCAGGCTCAACCTCATCCTTCATTACAGCCCCAATCCTCTCCTCGTGATCAACATTCCCATTATAGTTAATTTTATTAGTGCTTCTCAAAACCCTCGACGCAATTCCCAAGAAAAGTTCGCCAGTGGCAACAGCAAACGACTTCTTCTCCGACTGCGGTGGCGCGGATGGTGGCGCGGGTGGGTATGTGATTTTGTTTTCGGTGGTGCTGTCGTTTTGCTTGCCGGAAGAAAATCTTGCAGCAAAAGATAGAGAATGAGAAGGGCGGAGAGAGAGCATGTAACGGTGGGTGATATTAGGGTTTGTATGGGGGAGGAAAGAGTGGCGAGTGTGAGGAAGAAGAGTAGAGAGTGAGGGAGGAGCCATTGAAGAAGAAGAAGGAGAAAATTTTGGTCCTTTTGGTTTCTTCTTTTTGAAGAGCATTCCTGTCCTTATTTCTCTCTCTTTTGTCGTCACCTGTGAAAAATTACGTGGGTTTGTTGTCTTCCCCTTATGTGTTTTGTGTGTGACAACTGTTGTAGTGTTCGGTAAGGACGAGGAGGTGGAGGTGGAGGTGGAGGTGGAACAGGTGGAGGTATGTCACGAAACGTCCACGTTTTTTGCCGTGAGGAGAGAGAGAGAAAGAGAGAGAGAGCGCTTGTTCTTGGGCTTGTGGACAACACAAAGGCCACGAGGCCTAAAAATAGAAAGGAGGTGGGTGCTTTTAGTGTCATGGTGTGTGATTTTTTATTTTTTTTATCAAAACAAATTAAATTGAATGGTTGTCTTTATATTTAAATTTTAAAAACAATTAAATTAGTTTTTTAAAATAATAAAAATTAATTTTTTTTGTTTTTTTGGTTTTCAATAAGCGCGAGATGTCACTAAACTATTAATATCATTTCATTAGAAATTATTATTTTCATAATTTCATAATCAATACTATAACCATTACTTTTTTATCACTTTTTCATTTTATTTAATGTTACTAAAATAAGTCATCGTTAGCTATGTAAAATTATTTGTATTCTTAGATAATTTTATTTATATTTAGTTTTAAAAAATATTTTTTAAAAATATTTTGTATTTCTATTCAGTTTAGAAAATCAAATATTCTACTTGATAATTTTTTTTCAAACCACTGTAATGGCTCCATCATTATTTATTTTGATTTTTTTTTCTTTTTCAATTTAAACCTAAGACTGGTGTAAATATAATTATTTAACTTGTATTTCAGCAACTACTTAAAAAAATATTTAATAATGAAATTTCAAACTAGGTTTTTTGTATGGTGATCTTATTTGTAAAATTCTATGTTGCTTGTTTTGCTATCATTCTTTGGTTGTTTTTGTTTGCGTCATTCGGTATTAGAACCTAATAATTCTTAGTATTTTTTGTTATATGTCGTTGAATCACCATGATTGAAAGATGTGGAGGATGTTTATCAAAATTTAATGATTCTTTATGGTTTTTGTTGTGTGTTGTACTCAAAATTCTAGTTGTACACAATGTGACGATCAACATAAAGGTATTAGGGACCACGATGAGACAACCAACTTTACACAAGATGCTAGGAACTAATAATGAGGTGGCCCACATAAAAAAAATATTTACGATAAAGAACGGTTTTTGATTGAGGTCTGAACTCGAAAACAAGTTTCTTTCAACCCAAAAATACTAATATATGATCTTTTTGGTGAAAATAATTATTTTTCTTAGTTATTTTTATTTTTTCTTTTTCATATTAGAAATTTTATTTTTTATATATGTTTTTTCTATTTTCTATTATTAAGCTTTTTTCTCTCTCTCTTATTTGAAGAAAACATATTTTCTATTTTATTTTTTTCTGCTTAATAATTAATTGATAACAAGACTAATAAATAAATTACTAAGAATAAAATTTATTTACACATGATGGTTCATAATAAAATTCATCCTTAATGTTCATTTATTATTCTATTCCAATTAAATCATAAAAATTACCTTTTATAAAATAATTGCAATCAAGCTTGTATCTTGTGAGCATATTAATTTAATAAATCTTAATGTGATCATCAAAGATATTATGATAATTTTAATATACTAAGTATATAAGCAGTGGGAAATTAATAAAATATATAACTCCTTTCATGATTGATGAAATATTAAAGTAATTATAAATCTTTTTATCGTCGGGAATTGATGGAGATGTACATGTCATCACGCTTCTTCTTGGAGCTTGATAGCAAGCCAATGGCTATGCGAGAATTTATTATTATTATTATTATTATTATTATTATAATAGGTGTTCGGGTTAGTTTGCGAACATTTCGACTAATTTCACGAACCCTGAAGTTAACAACTATGTAAGCCTCCAGTGGCCATCATATTAGCAACCACAGGGCTCGAACCTAAGAATACATGGAAACAAATCTCTTGATCCTAAATTTTTAATATTGTATTATCTATTAGATAGTTTGTTGTTGTTGTTGCTGCTGCTGCTGCTGCTTGGTTTTGAAGATATGAAAAATGTGAGAGCATTCATGCATTACATATTGATGATGACAAGTGCTGTCAAGTCTGGTTGGTGGAAAAAGAAAGCTTTGTGGACCTAGGCGAAAAAGAAAATGACGGTGTTTACGAGAATATGATAGTGGTTATTTTTTAAAATATAATATTAGAATAATATTTTTTTATTTTTTAAAAATTATTTTTAAATTAAAAAATTATTTTATATAAAAAAATATTTTAAAATTTTTTAAAAAACACCTTTTAACCACATTTCCAAATAATCATGAAGAAAAAGAAAAACCATGGCCAATTGCGGTGGAGGTGAAGATGAATGCTACTCTTCAGCACATGCTTTTTTTATCCTTTTCTTTTCCACCCAACGGATTTTTGTAATTCTCTAAAAAAAAGTTTCTTCTTTTTAAATCTTATGTAACTCTTTCTAAAATTATATATGAATATTGATATTATAAATGGTTTAAAAATATAGAATTATATCATTAAATATATTATTAGTAAGATAAACTAATTAAAAAGTTTTTAGTTTCTAGTAAGGTTATATATACAATTTTTCCTATCATAAAAATCTATATATCTAACTTGTGAAAATGATTTTGATTAAAATAGTTTTTGAAACAATAGTTAATTTGAAGGAAATAAACATTGTATGTTATATTTATGTACTATATAATATAGTTGTAAACATAATTTCAAAATATAAATATAAATATAAATATGAAAATAATATTGAATATAAAAATTTGTATGACAATTTCCATCCAAATCAATAAAAACTTTTTTATATCTAAAATCTTTATAGCAAGACATTCACATGTATTAATGGTATTAAGTGGGAGTTAGATTTTGAAATTTTTGGTATAGGAATTTTATTTTGATATTTTATAGATACAAAAATATCTTAAAAGACTTTTTCACAAAAAAATAAAATATTTTATAAGGGCCTTAGTAATTATACTTGAGCAATATTTTACTCGTGTATTCCTTGTGGAAACTTTATTGGGTATTTTTAATACCTTGTTTGAAATTATAGTAACGGTGATAATTCAAAGTTGTTTTTACTTAAAAATATATTAAAATAAAGTTTTTTTTTAAAAAATTATTTTTAACATCAACACATTAAAATAATAAAAAAATATTAAAAATTATTTTAAACAAAAAAAATATAAATTTTTTAGAAATGCGGTTTGTACAGTAATTCCACACGAATACTTTAAGCTTTTGTTGGGCCAAGGTCCATGGGCCTTTGTTTTTTCTTGCAAAAAAGCAGATTGGTTTTATTAAAGTAAAACACAAGACAACCTCAAGATCACTTTCTGCAAAACCTTTGCCATGACAATGGCCTTATCTTCATCTCCACACTCTCCAGCAGTCCTCACAGCCTCTCAATTCTCAACTCACTCGCCATTTCCAAAACTCACCACCTCTCACTTCTTCTTCTCTACTGGTAAACCCTCCAACCAAACCAGCTACTTTAACCTTTCTTCAAGCTACTCCACCATTGATAGATCATGGAGCGCTAAGGTTTCTTTCTTTCCTGCTTTCTTGAAAAAGGGCAAGAGTGCTAAGGTCCTCAAGGAGGAACTTCTTGAGGCCATTGATTCCCTTGATCGTGGAGCAGACGCCATTCCTGAAGACCAACAAAGAGTTGATGAGGTTGGTCCATTCCCATCACCTCTTCTTTGCCTTGTGATCATTTTTGGCTGTGACTCTGAAGATTTTATTACGTTGAAGCTTTTCTTGAACTTGAGCTAATTAAAATGCACC
>Ga0325414_1005192_pt1 | contig 13726 bp, 7 predicted proteins | sample PopdelMetagenome_8_FD_206183 | JGI IMG/M metagenome (GOLD analysis project Ga0325414, IMG submission 206183) | Populus deltoides microbial communities from Bellville, Georgia, United States - Leaf-PdKOR-R3 | ecosystem: Host-associated > Plants > Phyllosphere > Phylloplane/Leaf | place: USA...
AAAGATAAAAAAGAAAAATTGCTAACAAAGAACTTAACTTTCTTCTTGAATTGACTCGAATAAAATTTTGCAAGATTCAAATTCAAATCCCCACTAAGTTTTAACATAAAGTTTGATTTGATTGCCAACTTGCCTTAAAAAAGAAGAAGAAGTAGAAACTAGTTAACATTAACATTAGTCTTTCTTTTCAGGCTCCACCGGCCCCGGAAGGAAGATTGCCAAATTCGTCCAATTATTTCTTATAACATACCACATACAGAATTAAGTCTCAGAGCTCTATCTTAAACTAGATACGGCAAGCCTACCTATCTGCCACGTTTCCCATGAATTATGATGGAGCTGATAATATAGCTTTCTCTTTTCCGGTGGGATTAATTAAGAGAATTAATTTAGCTTAGCTCTCCAAGATGCTTTCCTGGTTTCCATGGATGGACGCAGGCGTCTAGACTCGAGCACTGCAGGAGCCGGCAGAGGCTAACCTACCCTACCTGCACAAATCTGGTCCGTGATGGTTAATAACCCGCGTTATGCCCACCTGCCATCTTCATTAGCCATGGCTTAAAGTGTCCTGTGTGCTAATCCATTGCATGCTTATCCAACCCTCCTTCCCTTTCTCATCACTCGAGTAAATATATGTTTCTTTGCTCCTTGAAACCTAGTCCTGCTTTAAAAAACACCAGCTCCTGAAATATTTCGTAGAAGTCAGTAAGAATGTGGGGAGAGTTATTATTATGATTGTTTTTTAAAATATTTTTTATTTAAAAATATATTAAAATATATTTTTTTATTTTTTAAAATTATTTTTATATTAATGTATCAAAATAATCTAAAAACATAATAAAAATTAATTTAAAATAAATAAAAATTTTAAATTTTAAAAATTACTTTTAAAACAAAAAAAAATAAATTTTAAGTGAAAATTATTGCAATACTTCCGAAGACATCAATAAATATAAAAAATACATAAAATTAGAGATGTTAATTTCTTTCCATTAAATATTGACATTATTCAATTCGATTGAGTGAAGTTTTTATACGATTTGACTCAAATTAAAATAAATTTACTTAATAAATCTTATAGAACAAACCTAATTATCCAATCTTTAGTTTTTAACTAAATACAAAAGTTCATTTATTTAATTTTTTCATTATGTATAATAAATACTATTACTATATTATATTAATTCAAAGACAATAACTTTTTAGCATTGAGTGTTGTTTGCTTTCCATTTATTAAACACATTTTGTAACGAATATCAAACACATTTAAAAACTTTCTCTGAACCCTATTTGCTTTCATAAGTTTTCGATATAATTTGTCGATTGAATCCTGTTTTCGTATAGTCATGATGAACACATTTGTTTTGGATATAATAATAATAAAAAAAAAATGTAGAGGCCCAAGAAATGTACGGGCAGGAAGTGATCTTACGCGACATCATTGGTGGTCGTGGGACAACCATGACCATGTCCGATAAAGTATCCATACACTTTTTTATTTCTTAAATTCTTTCGTTAATTTATCATTTGTTAAATGAAAAACTTTGCAAGGCTATGCTGACATGGCAAAGCCCACGTGAAGTATCCAGCGTGGCACATGGTGGAGCGACGGGAATCTGTGTGGCTTTTTTGCTTACTTGCGACCACTAGTGTGGGAATATGTGGAAGAGAGAGAAATGATTGTGTGGAGGAGAAAGCAAAGATTAGGGTTCTCTGCATCAAGACTAATTGTTTGCTTTGGGGAGACTATCCAGCCATTCGAACCTCAATAAAAGAGGCGAGCAGAAGGTGACGGTTCCATTGATGTGCTGTGAGCCCCACGTAGCAGCCCTTATCAAAATGTGTCCGTAAAAACTAGAGTAGTAGGAATCTGTGGGGGGAGGAGGTATCCTAAGCAATCAAATTAATGGATGGTGATGTGTTTGTATCATGCTATTAAAAGATTTTCAATTTTTTTTATAGGTTTGATATAAAAAATAAATGATTATTTATAGATATATAAAATCTCATTTCAAGGGTTACAAATAATGAATTATTATAATAAAATTTATGGTTTTATTTGTTATATATTATCTAATAAAGTTTTTTATTCAGATATTGTAACGATATATCTTTTATAAAAAATGTTCATAGAGGTATATTTGTGTTGGTATATACACGAAGAACCATATGTTCCTCATAATACTATAGTAGAAATGATGGTTGAGTTATATTCTAGTTCTAGCAATGTGCATGAAGTTGTATATGACAATAGCAACCCTTATAGGAATATGGTTATGGATGCAATGAGAATGAATCCAGGTCATGCCAGTAAATTTTTAATCGCAGATGAAGAACGTAATGTAGACACGACCAAGATTTTTTATTTTCTAAAAGATTTTGATGAACCATTATAAGATGCTTGCAAAAATCACAATAAATTATCGATATTTACACAGGTGTTCAACATCAAGTCAGATCATGGATTGAGTGAGCCTAGTTATGACATAATTGTTGGATGAACGATAAACATTTTATCTGATTGGAACTGTAAAACCCCGGGTAATAATATTGATATTAATAAAAGTCAATATTATAAAAAATGAGGAAAGTGATAAATTCAATTATAAAAATGATGATATATTCAAGAATCTATATCGTGCAAGTGTGTGCGCGCGCGAGAAGAAAAAATTGAGGGACATGGAAGGTATTTTTAAAAAGTTATATATATATATATATATATATATATATATATATATATATATATATATATATATGAGTGAAAGAGAGTGTGTAATGTAAGGAAACAAAAAAAAAAGAACAAACTTGCTTTTTCATAGAGAAAGAAGCACTCGACCAGGAGAGGAAAAAAACAATTCAAGCAAGGAAAATTTCTCAATTTAAAAGTGTTAAAGCTTTGGCTATTGCTTGGTAAGGTGTCCTCACACTTTTAAATAAGATACAAATGTTGGGGTTGTTACAGGTACAGACTGAAAAAAGATTTCTATGCTGCTAAGTCCATAATGAAACCCCTAGGTCTAGGATACCAGAAAATTAACATGTGTCCAAACTTCTGTATGCTGTACTATCTTGAAAATACAAAGTTGATCGAGGGTAGAACATGTGAGAATTCTCATTATAAACCTATGATTGGCAGGGAAAGGTCTCTTATCGCACACAGAAAACTTAAATACTTCTCAATCACACCTAAACTACAGAGGTTATTTATATCACCAAAGATTGTAGAGCACATGACATAACATCAATCACATGATGCGATGTATTGAGTGATTGTGCACCCTTTCGATGGTGAAGCCTGGAAACACTTTAATAGTGTACATCCTCAATTTTTACCGGAGACAAGGAACATGCATCTTGGGTTATGTACAAATAAATTCAATCTATTTAGGTCATTTGCTGCTCAATATTCTTATTGGTCGGTGATATTCATAGCTTATAACTTGCCACTGAGAATGTGTATGAGGCTAAAGTTCATGTTTTTATCTACGGTCATACATAATCCTAATAGTCTAGATCGAAATATAGATGTTTTTCTTCAACTGTTGATTGATGAGTTGAAGCAGTTATGGTCATCCGGGACTTTGGATTATGATGTATTTAGAAAACAAAATTTTCTAATAAAGGAAACTTTGATGCAGACAATTAATGATTTTCTAGCTTATAAAATGGTTTCTAGTTGGAGAATACATGGAAAACTAGCATGTCCATACTGTATGAAAAATAACAAGGCATTCACGCCAACAAACAACGGTAAAACATCTTTTTTTTTTACTGCCACCAACGATTCTTGCCAACTGATCATAGGTTCAAAAAGAATAGAAATGACTTTTTTGTTGGCAGGGTTGAAAGGGATGTTGCACCGCTATCTTTTTCAAGTGAGGAATTATATAATGTGGTGTCAGAGTATGATGACATTGTGTTTGGTTTTTAATTTGGTAAGCAGAAGTTTCTTGGTTTTGGTTGGATCCATAATTAGGTAAAACAAAGTATTTCCTAAGAGCTTTTTTATTGGAAGACCAATCTCCTCCATTATAACTTTGATGTCATGTACATAGAAAAGAACATGTTGAGAACATTTTCAACATGGTTATGGATGTGAAGGGGAAGATGAAGGACAACATCAATGCTATAATGGATAAAGCTTATTTTTGTCACCGTAAAAATATGAAGTTGGTTTATGTTGGGTCATTGATCGCAAAGCCCAAAACTAGTTTCGTCTTAGACAAGAATGCACAATTACTTGTCTACCAATGGCTTAAAAGTCTGTGTTTCCTGATGGATATGCCTCAAGGATATTGTCATGACCCAATTCTGGGTTATTCCCCAAAAATTCACTTTTTTTCAAAATAAAAATAAAAAAAATAAAATAAAAGGCTGGCAACGTGGAGAAAGCAGGTCGGGAAATCAAGTTGCAATTTTTGGAGGAAATTCAAGGCCTATTTATACCCCATTATGCCAAAAAATGGAGACAAAATGCAAATTCAAGGTTAAATTAAATGATTATTGGACGAATTTGCATAAAAATTATGTCCAATGACATAATTAAATTTTTAATAGGCCAATTTGATTTAATCATGGGCTAAATTAAATTTTAATTATGTTTAAGAATTAATTTGGGTCCAATTGAAGGATTTAATTAAGTGCAAGGACTTAATTATACTTTAAATGGGTCAAATTAATTTTATTTGAGGCTTAATTGGTGAAAAATTAAGTTTTGGAGCCTATTTTAGGCTTAATTGAGGAGATTGGAATTTTAAGAGACCAAATTTAATCTGTACCAAGTTCATTGATTGAAATCAGGGGCTAAATTGCAAGAAAATTGAAGTTTGGGGTCAATTAGGGGCTGGATTGAAGAAATTTGTAGCCAAGGACCAATCTGCAAAAGGCACCACAATTGAGGGGCTTAATTGACAAAAACTGGGGGTGAAATTAAAGAAATTAAAAGTTTGATGGTCAATTAGGGGTTAAATTGACAAAATCCGAGAATAAGGACCATATTGCAAAAGGCGCGTAACTTTGGGGTTCCAATTGAAGGTCATCAGGGGCTTAATGGCAAACATTTAGGGTCAATTAGGGGTTCAATGGAAAGCAATTGAAAGAGGAAGGACTGAAATGCACTTTGGCCAAAACAGAATCCTGAACACTATTCATTATCTTCTTCTTCTTTTTCGGAAAAACTGGTTCAGTCACCTCCTTTGTAGGTGCATTTAATGCACCTAACGTCCACCAAATTTGCCAAAACGTGCACGGCACTGATCATTAGATATCCCTCTATGTCGGGGTATGGTCTTCACTGGCTCACTAGCAAATAAACAGACGTGGCACCACCCCAAAGAGGCCAACTCAGGCAGCCTGCAGCTGCAGATTTGACAATTTGACAGTACACCATGCCTACTTTGAGCCAACGGTTGGGATCCTTCCCATCTGAATCAAGGGCTGAAATTTTTCTTCATTGTAGAAAAGATTTCCCTCTTCCACCGCCTATAAATAGAGGTGGATTTGATGGCTTGAGGGAGGAGAAAATCGGGTCCAATATAAGCCAAAAAAGCAGCCATTTTCCTTGTTTCTGCAATTTTTCTCTCTTTCCTCTCCACCGTGGCCTTCAGCCACCACCACTCTCATCACCGGTCTTCCCACCATCAACTCCACCACAGGACACAACCACCAACTGACCACCAAGAGCCACCGCCGGTTTCTCTCTCATCTCTGCAGCCCCTCCCGTTTTCTTCTTCATTTGCTTCCTCTGCCACCGACCTACACCGCCACAACCGGCTTTACCACCATTATTTCCATCAACCCAGCTCCTCACCAGTGGCAAAGCAGCGACCGTGACCTTCTCTCTCTTCTCCTTCCAGCCTTTTTCTCTCATCTGCAACTTTTTTCCTTTTCCTCCCACAGCCAACTCCGGCCACCATCACCTCAGCTGATGCCTCCTGAGCCACCGGCTCAACCACCTCATCACGTCCGAGACCCCCACGCCAGACAACTTCCTTCTCCCTGTTTTGCCTCTTGCTTCCTCGGCGTGGCCGCTGCATGCAGAATTCATTTCTGCATGCAGTAGCTAATTAATTAACCCACAGTTTGGGCCGGGCCAGTTATGGCACAGCCCAAGTGGTTGAGTCTGGCCCGGCCCCCATTAAAAAAAATCCAAAAAAATTTCAAAAATCATTTAAAAAAAAATTGTCATTTTTCTCGTATATTTTTCTATCAATTATGCATAATATCGGGTTGTATATTTACACTGTAAAATACAAATTCGGTATTAAAATATCCGGTTTTCTCCGAAATGTTTCAAAAAAAATATTTCAAAACATTTTCAAAATAGAAAAAATATTTTATTGCATACAGCTAAATCCTAAAATTTTTCCAAGGATATTTTTCATAAAAAAACAAAAATTGCATCTTTTTCATGTTTAAAAAAAAAATAAAAAAAGAATATCGTAACCAGTTTATGATTATTCATTAGGATTTGGCCAACATGTCAAAAATATTTTTTCTAATCTTTTTTTTAGGATCCAGATGTAGACTTTAATATTTGTGTGGTGAAAATTACATGATAAAGTACACCCTCAGGTATTAAAGATACAAGATGTAAATAAATGCGACGCTAAAATTCAGACTTTAGAACGGTTAGGATTTAACCCGATAAGGTAGAGACTCTCTCATGGAGAGAAATCTACCTTGAACCTTAGAAAAGACCAACGAATAAAAACTCGACTTAGAAAAAAACAATCAAACAACAATGCAGCTTACCTTAGGTAGGGTACACTGGGGTGATGCGTATTCCCCTTGCACAACCAATTCTTTACCCAGACTCTCGCAAACCATAGGTTCCTAGTGACCATAATACTAGGTGGCAACTCCTAAACATTAATCATAATTTATGATTAAATCCAAAAAACCTTCCCAACACACAACACCTCACAACAGGAGGCACGACAGAGAGCCTCCGCCGTCGCGCCCCCCGCGACAGATATCAAGATTGGTGAATTTGAAGAATTGCAGATTGTATGAAATGAAAAGCCATGATTGCCACATGTTTATGCAAACACTCATTCAATTAGCTTACCATGATTTATTGTAAAAAAGGATATGAGTTGCACTCATGAAGATCAGTGACTTATTTAGAAATATATGCTTCAACAAGTTATAGACATAACATATAGAGATACTTGATATTGTCTAAATAATATGAAAACTTAAGATGATATTCTTTATATTATTTTTTGACTCTATGAAGCATCTACCTATACATTTACCGTGCACAAGTTGAAGGCCTGACCCAATAAAAATAGATGTATCCATTCGAGAGGTTAGGGTTTACATATACATTGTAATTAAAAATTTTATTATCTTTGTATTTTTCAGAAGATTCATCTAATTCCATGTAGATACTTATTCAACCTTAAGAGAAAAGTAAAAAACAACGCATATATTGAGGGTTTGATATGCGAGCCCTATATTGTTGAAGAGATTTCAACATTTATCTTATACTATTTTGAGTCTTAGTTGAGAACAAGAATCAACCGCGTTCCAAGGCATGACGATGGTGGGGATGTGTTTTTGAGTGAGAACTTGTCAATATTCTCTCATCCTAGCCAACCCGTACCAAAAAATACTGTGCGGAGAAGATATTTGTAAGAATAGAATTAAGACAAAAACATAATTATGTGCTAATTAAATGTGATGAACTGGGTCCTTTTATTTAGTAAGTATATTATTTAACATGTTATTGTTGAACAATTTATCCATTATAATATCATAAACTGATATATTATTGAATCTCTCACAGATAACATTGTTAATATTAACTATCGCAAAACTCACAGCTAACTGAATCCCAAATCTTTTGATTACAAAATGAATAATTTTCCATGTGCTTCAAAATAAATGTAAGTACTATTCAATTGTTCTTATCTCTCGGGATATTTAATTTCATTATACATTTCTCGTTAACTGTTCATGGTTGTACTTCATGTACCAGGATTATCAATCAAGAGGGAATGATAGTGTTACTTTGTCTTTACTAAGTTCGAGTCCTAAAATAAAGGTAAAGTGCTGCAACGAGTATATTTTCAATGGACATGCATTTCATACTAAAGAATATGGGCATGATAGAAAGACTTATAACAATTAGATTTATGTTACGGAATTGACTTCTAATGAGTTTGAAGTTGACTACTATGAGAAATTAGAAGAGGTCATTGAACATCCATGTATTGATCCTTAATCAAGGTAAATAATGAAGGATCAATGCATGGATGTTCTCTTTCTTTCTCTTCTTTTCTCTCTCTCCTTCAAACCAGAGATCAAGCACTCTCTTCTTCTCTAATCCTAAGGTATGTTGTTTTTTTTTTTTCATTTTTCTTCTTATTTTTCTTATTTTTTGGGTTTATTAACAATGTTTTTTTTTTTTAATTAAGAACACAAATCAAGCACGTCATTAAGGTAAGTATTTTTCATTCCTTTTTCTTCCCTTTTTATGTTTTTGTTTTGCATTATTTTTGTTTATTTTTGTCATTTTTTTTCAGTTTTGTGTTCTTAATAATTTTATGTATTAATAAATGTGTTCGATTTTAGTTGTTATTGAAATAATTTTTGTATTATTTTGTTAGATTTTAATTTCTTTTTTTTCAAATTTGTTTTTCAATTTCAATTAAATGTGTGAGTTTAATTTTAATTATGATTTTGTATTTATTCCATTTAGAATAAATTTTTGTAAATTTAGGATTTAAACTATTACCACTTAGAAACAATTGTGTTGAATTTTATTTTATTTCTTTCACATTTGTTGTTCAATTTCAATGAAATGTGCATGATTAATTCTAATTATTATTTTTAATTTTTTTACATTTATAATAATTTGTTGTAAATTTATAATTAAAAATATTATCACATAAAAAATAAAAAATTTCTACGAAATTGAATTATGCTAAATTGTTAAAAGAAATGGAATAAAACCAATTGATTTGTGACATATATGTTGTGTATTTGTAGGTTTAAAAATTTTGGGTAGTCTCTTATATAGGGGAGGTGTTGCCAATTGTTTTAAAAAAATAGGTGCCGTTTAATTTTTTATCCGTTAATTTGTGTAGATGCCTAGTAAAAAATCTATTACTGATGGGGTTACCGATAAAACTAGACTGTCGGTATATTCCAGAGAGTTGAAAAGCAATTACTGCAAATGCTACTGTTACTGATGGGGTTACCGTTGAAACTGTTCTATCAGTATATTCTAGAGAGTTAGAAAAGAATTACTGCAAATGTTACTGCTACTGTTAATACACCGATAAAATTACATATGGTATTCTGTCAGTGATATGTTATATTTACCAATTGATATACCGACATAATAAGCTGATATTTTTTTTAATGTGCTTTGTCTATTTGTAAATCCATTGGTATATTTATTATTGAAGGATTCACCGACAATTCATAAATTACCGATAAGAGTTTTTTCGATGGACTATTTCTATCAATGATTTTGTCGGTAACATACATACTGATGGATAGCTAATGTAAATACTGATAGAAATTTTCATCTATAAAATTATTAAATCCAGTAGTTATTGATAGAAATAAAAGTAACTTTTAAAATACAATATTAATGAAAATGCATATCCATAAATCCTTAGAAATACATGGCTTAAGCTATGAAATAAGTTTTGCATGATGCAAGTTTTTTTTAAAATCTTCATTAATCTCTATTTTTATTTTTACATATATCAATTCAATTTTATTAGGTTGTTCCATGTTTTCATGTCCTTTATTTTTTATTTTTTCCTCATTTTAGGTTTTAAAAGTTTTGTTAAGTTTTTGAGAGTTAATTTTTCTTTTAATGATATTTTGTTAAGTTTCATGTCAAGTTTTGTTAAGTTTTACAAGTTTTCATGTTCCATGTACTCTTGTCTAAGAGAAAAGCATGAAAATACAAGGACAAGAGATTAAAAAAGATAAATAGTTAAAGGATACATGAGAGAATACCAATAATATAATGGCAAATAGATATGATATCCTTTTATCTTTATTTTTAAAATAATACAAAAACCTAAAAGAAACAAAATATTGTGGTCCATAGGACATAAAAAAATGATGAACTAAAATAGTATTTTGTTGTTCTTGCCTTTTATTTAAAAATCTATTAGGCTAGTTTATGGGGGTGAAATAATTTTTTTCAAATGACACAGCGGTCATTACTAAAAATACTTGGACAAATTGGTCTTATTATAATTTTTTGCACAGTGAAATTACTTAATTGCCTTTAAAAGCAAGGAATGAACATGCCAAGAGTTTTTTTTTAATCTTTTTATGTGTTTTTGCACAGTTAAATAACTAATTTGCTATTAAAAAAAAACTAAGTTGCCATCAAAGGTGTTTTGTTATTTTCATTATGTTTTTTTTTTAATAATATTGAAGTTAACTTAGGAGTTTCTTAGTAATTTAACAAATATAAAATTAATTAGAAAAATTATTAGACATGCACTCATATATATGTTGACGCCCCCTGCACCCTTTTAGCAACGTGTGAGGGGTCATCCAGTGATATATGTTGCTTTCCATAATGACATTTTAATCATCTCGGTGGCCCCTCAATTATACGGCGTCATGTATGGCTAATAAGTCTTGGATTTTGCGTTGATGTCTTTTTTTAAAAAAAATCTTTCTTCTCCCTCTCCACCTCAAATTTCACACCCAACCCCTCAAAATTTCAAAGTAACCATTCAATTATTTTTTCCTCTAGAATTAGTCTCTATTTTTTTTATTCCTATTTGTTTTATATGAAATGATTTATCAATTTGTTTTCAATTTCATCCTCTTGTTTTTTTCATGTGTCAGATCTGATATCCTTTCTTTTGATTGCTATTTATTTTGTTTGAGATAGATTTTAAAATTGAATTTGTTTTGTGATTTCGTCCTCCTGTGGTTTACTTTCTTGTTAGATTTGATTCTCATTCTTTTGATTTTTATTTTTTTCTTCTTGATTTTATCTTTTAATATTAAATTAGTTGGAAATTGAACTTCTTAGTTGAGCTCAGGTTTGATATTCAATGGATTGCGAGTTTAGGAGATTAACTTAGATTTTGAAGATTCACCCAATTTTTTTTTTCTTTAAGCTCTAGCTTTTTTGATTTCATCCTTTAATATATATTTTTTTTATTTAGATTGGGCTTAGTTCACTACCACAATCTTTAGATTTACTGACGGAATTTTCCGTCGGTATTTGCATTATCATCCGTCAGTAATTAATTTACCAACGAAATCACCGATGGAAATGCTCCGTCGGTGAATCTATCATCGATAATTTTTTGTCCGTCAGTAAGTCCATTGGTAATAAAAAAATATTACTATCGATGGATTTACTGACGAAAAAAGTGCAAAAAACAATTACCGCTTCATTCCGTTGGTATTTCCCTCGGCAAAATACCGTATGCAATTCATTCGGTAATTATTTAAAAATATTAATTTTTTTGTACAAAACTATAAAATAATTAAATTAATATAAATCAATACTCTATAATACTCAAAATGCTTGGAAAAAAGAAGAAGAAAATCAACTCAAACAAATTTGCAACAAATAAATTCAACTAAAAAAATTCATATGAAAAAAAATAAAAAATGAATCTAGACCATTTTATGACTATTTAACGAGCTTTGAATATATATTATTTTTTTGGAGTTGAAGTTAGTTTGGATTGGTGGTTTACTTACTCTATACAAGACAAGGACATTTGATATTTAAGTTAACAAAATGTTAGAGGAATATAAGGAATGGAAGAAAACAAATCAATATATAAGGTATGTTTTATAGCTGGTGAACCGTGGATATTTACATCCCTTCAAATCACATATATTTATATGGTAAGAATAGTATTTTTCAATCCCTAAATTTTTACAACTCTAAATTGTAAAGAAAGAAACTAGGGTTATCAAGTCTTCATGTTACAACCCCTTAACACAAAAGAATTGTAAAAAAAACTCTGATATTTCTCAAAATGTTTATTTAACAAATTATTTTATGAAAAATAATCTACAAGGATAATAAATTAAAAAAAACATCATAAGTAGTAAAATCCTAATTAAATCAAAATTTTTAATTTAAATAGAAAAAAATCCATAAAACAACACGAAAATTAAAAAACATTTAAAACAGTAACTTCCAGCTCTAATTTAGGCTTGAAAGCTAAAACAACTAGTAAACCAGCTACCTTTATTAATCAGACTGTTTGAACGATCTAGTAAGATTTTAGCACGATTTAATAATGATATAAAAAAATATGCTCATTTTATCATTGGACTTGTCCAAAACTCTTTAAAACCTATATAAAATCTCAGCAATTAAGAAATTAATTTCACATAAATAATTATAAAAAGAATAATGAGAAAAGTACTGCCCCATGTTAGTTCCCTCTACTTAAAAAAAAAAAAAAAAAACTTGTCATCAAGTTAATTATTAAATATTGAACTCAACCATGCCAAAAAAAAATGATATTTCAACTACAACATTATAGTAAGATTTTTTTTTTTTATGAAGTAGCATGTTCTTGATTTATAAACTCTAAAATTTAATTTATGGTGTGTGCAAGTTCCCTCACACATTTTTTTACTTCAAAATGAACCTCCCATCAGTTATGATTTTCAGTACATTAACCTTTGTATGTAAATGCCTTTGTATGTAAATGAAATCGAAGATAATTTTTCATAATATTTCCAAAAGACATGTCATAAATCACCATATCTCCCATGTACTTGTTTGCAAGATTTTCATTCATCACACAAAAACAAAATCATTTTTTACCACTATTTTTTCCAACTTAATGTCAAAATGATGATCTATGTTGTTTTTCATTTTACCCCTCGATCATCTTACCTTTAACACAATGGTCTAGTTTTTTCTAGGGATTGTCTGACATAAAGACTTTTAGAATCGGAAAAAAATGACAAATGCACTGTTCATGAACAAAAAAACAAAAAAAAAAAACTACATAGTCGACATGAACAGTGCAATAAAGTAAAAGAAGAGGGAAAAAAAAAGCAACCAAGAAAACCAAAAAAAAAAAAAAAAAGGAACCAAGAAAAATCACCAAGTTTGTCTATCTGCTATCTCGAGGGCTATCCTTCGTGAGAAAGGAAAAGGAAAGAGAAAATTTCGCGGGTAGAAAATAAAACACTTATGTCATGTCAAAGGGGGTTTGCTGTGCCCCAGGGAAAGAACATTGAGAACGAAATGGGACCCATCGTGTTTGTAACGGGGTCGCCCATTGGTGATGCTTTAAGAACTATTGGACCTTGACTTTTCCCTCGGCCATGCGGTCGAGCTATCTATAACTTCTCTGTGTTGTCCTTTTTTCTCAAATTAACAAAAACCTTGAAAAAGGTTTTTTTTATGGTAAGAGAGACATTGTCAATTGTAATAATTTTTTTTTAGTTATTTAAGTTTTTTTGTACTCTGATCATAAAAGTATTTTCAAAATTGTTTTATCTGTATCATTAGTTAAAAATTAAACTTAATAATTTTTTTTAATTTTTTTTATATAATTATTGTAATGTTAATACTCGATTTAAACAAAAAACAAATTTAGTTTCCGTGCTTAAAAAAATTATTAAAATTCAGGGATCAAGATTGACAAAAAGTTGGATATTAAGGCTCTTTTATTTTATGATATTGTTCATTTAACATCTTTTCAAAGATTTTTTCCTTTGGATTTTTTTTTATTTTTCTTCTTGA
>Ga0325414_1005193_pt1 | contig 13725 bp, 10 predicted proteins | sample PopdelMetagenome_8_FD_206183 | JGI IMG/M metagenome (GOLD analysis project Ga0325414, IMG submission 206183) | Populus deltoides microbial communities from Bellville, Georgia, United States - Leaf-PdKOR-R3 | ecosystem: Host-associated > Plants > Phyllosphere > Phylloplane/Leaf | place: USA...
CAACAGGAAAGGAGGTTACCTGTGTGATATCGATACCTCATTATATGTTCATGAAAAATTTGCGAGCAGAGTCCCCCAAAATCTCTCTCTACGCCGGAGGTATTCTACTGATTAATCATGAAAAGTATAGCATTTTATTTAATTTATATCTAATTAATCATGAAAAGTATAGCATTTTATTTAATTTATATCTACGTTTGAGTGATCTTACATGTTTCTGATTTTTATGACTCTGTTGGCTAGTGTATTTTATAATAGATTTTAATTTTTTTTATAATAAGAGATCAACTAAGACTAATTCCCTTCTCCAAGTGATCTTAAAGACAAACTTACCCTTTATAATATATTTAAAGAAATTTAATAAATTTTTTCTAGTGTTAGAAGGGAGCATACCTTCTAACCACCCTCCATGGTATTTAATAAAACATGTTCCGTTTGCTAACCAAACATGTAGCTTTTCTTACATTTGTTTTATTCACCACTGAAGTACAATCATCATTCCCATAAAAAAATACATATCTTTGAACAAGGTTATTTTAATATTTTTATAGGGTATATTAGTTATTATTGATTTGTTTGAGAATATTTTTGTCTATTCAATGTTTTAATGAATAGTAAAATAACCAAAATACCCTTAAGAGTAAAAAAATAAGTAGTCTCAAGTAGGGGTATTTAAGTATTTTTGTTTTTCATACGCAATAGAATTACACATATAACCTTAAATGCAAGACATTGAATTCATTGTAGTAAGGGGTTTTTAGGTCTTTTAGACTTAGTTTTTTTGATAATTGTAAATTTGGTTAAGGAAAGTAAAGTAATTTACCTTTAAAATAATAATTTTATGTTTGAAAAGTTGTTGGCCTGTGCAGAGCACACGCCAACACGTTGGAGCCGCAATATTTTTGGGCGGCGCGGACGATGGTTTTCAGCGATAAAAAATGAGTTTTTTTCATCTTAAATTTATTTCTCGCTGTCTCCTCTTCTATTATAGATAGCACATGCTCTCCAAATGCAGTCGGTGTATCGCTCATGACCTTTTCTTTTTTTACTTCCTTCATTTTTCTCTCATACCTTGGTGAATGTGCTATGGTCCTTATTGTTATTGTTATTTCAGATTCAAGCCTTTTAGTTTTGATTACTTTTTTTAGTCATTTTTCTTTTTATTGAATTTTTTTTTTAATTTAACCCTCGGTGTTTAATTTGTATATATAAGATATTTCGGTTTGGCCCTTCTACTTTTAATTTTTTAATTTTTCTCATTTGCTCTTATTCTTATTCAAAAAATCATGGTTCTAATACCAAATACATGTTTTGTTTTTCAAAAAAATAAAAATAAAAATAAAAATAAAAATAGATGAACAAGAAAAGGGGATTTTAACTAAAGATATATGTTTTTTTATAAAATTTAAATAATTAAAATTTTGATAAACATTTATTCTAGTCATCCTATAATTAAATGAAAATAAATTTTAAAAATAGCTCCATAACATCACGCAAGCATTCTAAAAAATTGTATTTAGCATAACTTTGCTCCAAGTTAAAATAGCTACATTACATAGAATTAAATGAAAACAGATTTTAAAAATAGTTCTATAGTATCGTGTGAACACACTAATGAATTGTATCTAACTTCACTTTGCCCCAAGTCGAAACAAAAAATCATATAACATTTTAGCCCAAATGTAAAGGATATCATTTGCTATAAGGACATGTTTGATATAGTGTTATGGAGCATAAAATGTAATAACTCATTATATTCCTATGTTTGGCTAATTATTTCAAAAATTATTCTTTTATGGATGAATGTCGCTTGAATTTATTCTTGATGGATCAACATATTTTATATATGTTATTTTTGTTTAAAGCTCATCTTTAAAAGAGGTAAAGACATGGCAATAACCCAGAATACATAGGCATGGAAAAGTGCCAAGCCCATATGACATGGGTCTGGCTTGCTTCCAAGCCCAACATCCTTAAGTTTAGCTACGTGTTGAGCCCAAATACATGTGAGTCTGGTGAGATGCTAGACCTAACATCCTTGGACTCATCTATGTGCTGAACCTAGGTACATGTAGGACCGACAAGATGCCAGACCTAATAACCTTGGACTCAGCAACACGCTGAGTCTAAGTATATATAGGTTTGACAAGATACTAGACCTAACATCCATGGGCTTAGCTACAAGCTGAGTCCAAGTACATGTGAGTCTAATAAGCTGTCACACTCATCACCATTGGGGTTGGGATCATTCCAGGTCCAAATGCATATATAACTAACAATTATTATAGATCCCATGTTGGGTCACAAGACTTTGTTTGTTTAAGATGTTAAAAGTAAAGAATAATCATCTCTCTACATCCTTAGGTATATGAGAGTCTCCTAAAGGCCTGCCATATTTCCATCAATATTAATATTATGTAAGAAATATTTATCCCTCATCAATAATATCAAAAGGAAATAACATTTTAACCCCTCCATACAAGCAACATGAAAAGGTTTAGAGGCTATTTATACCCCCTAAACTATTTAGGCAAAGAGTTTATATTTTTCTATTATTCATTTTTCACACAAATAAAAAACAAACACTCTTGTTTTTAGAATTTAAAGGGTATTTATAGGTTAAGAAATGTACTTATAAACATAAACATAAACATAAACATAAACCAAATGACAATCAAAATCAAATCAAACAAGCCATATGGACTCCTCTTTTAGGTTAAGAAATGTACTTTCAAACCCTTAGAATAACTATTGCCTTTATTTGCTTTTCTTTGTAAAGTTTTGTTTCCGCAAATTTATTGCCCTTTCAAAGATGAAAAAACCTTATTTTAGGCTTATAAACCTTCATAACTAGGGTATTTTCTTAGTATTTCTCTCCTTTTTTTCTCTGTTTCTTCCCCCTCCATTCAACTTGAACTTCCAATGGTATTTATAAGTTTTTTCTAGGGTTTTTGATGGATTTTATCAAAGATTGATCAAAGTTGAGCTCATTGATTAAATGAGAGAGTTCTAGACAAAATTTCACAGTTTGAACATTTGTCCTTCAATGGTTTTTGCAATTATGGTTTTGGCCTAGGTGGTTTTCCTTTGCTTGGAGACAAAAGCATGCATTCTTCACCTTTTAATCTTGAGAGAATGATTTATAGCCCTAGATAAGAACCCTTTAGGATCTATGAAGTGTGAGCACACAAAACGGTTAGGTGGTTTTGCACTAATAGGTATATTAGTCAAGGCTAACTGAGTTGGCTACTTTCGAGGCTTTATTGGAGCAATTCTGACATCATCATCATTAAAGACCACTTAAAGTTGCCAGAGGGGGTGCATATAATTTTTTTGGATCCAATCTTATTCAATTTGAAGGTTTGTAGCTCCATATTGACTTGTTTGAAGGTGTCAACTCAATCAGTCTAGAATTTGAAAATTAAGTGATGGCTGATTAGGAATAATATGTTAGGGACTTTTATGGAAGAATTAGGATGTAAATATTCAATTTCATGGAAATAGGGTTGTGGAGGTGATGTTCCTCTTTTATTTGCAAAAAACCGCATGTCATTTGGTAGTCTAGAACTCTATAACAAGCTTTTTGGAATGTGCCACTCATCATCATGAATTACCAAGGAAGAAAACAAGTAGAAGCTGAATGATGCGTCGTCTGAGTTAAATCCCTGAAAATTAGGGTTTTTAATTTGTGATTTAATAGATTTCATTTTAGTCCTTGTTCTTCTAAATGCTTTAAATTGCACCCTTAATTCCCTCATATACTCTTAATTTCATGCAATTTCACCCTTGCTAAACTCAATCATCAACCCTGGAGTTTAGTTTCATTTTCATCTTGGATCTTGGTTTTTGATATATGCATTTAGAACCTTAATTGACCATCAAAATTTTAATTTTCTTCAATTTGGCCCCCAATTTGGTCGATTTTAGCCTTTGAAGTGTCGTGCCTTTTACGATTTGGTCTTTGGTTTTGAATTTATTCAATCAATCATCTAATTGGCTATCAAAATTTAAATTTTTTATAATTAAGCCCCTGATTTAACCAATTAAACTTTTCAAAGTTCAATTTTAGTCCCCAAACTTCAATTTATTTCAATTAAACTCAAATTGACTCCAAAAAACTGATTTTCCTTGCAATCAAGTCCTTAATAAAATTGATTAAGCCTTCCAAAAGCCTCATTGAGTCCTTACTCATCCAAGTTGTATTTCTTTACCCCAAAAAATAATAGTTTCACCAAATGAGTCTTTTGTCAATTAGAATTGGGTCGTCAATTTTGCCAATCTTGTACATTCTAGTCCTTAAAATTTTTCACTTGTCATTTTGGTCCTTCATCACCAACTTGGGCAATCTTCTGGGCTTTTTTATGTTTATCCTCTTGTATTTTTGGATTTTGTTTTCTATTTTTTTTCTTGTTTTGATAGTAAAAAATAGGTAACAACATAAGAGATTCATCACCCTAGGTTATCTTGTATATAAAATGCTATGTTTGATGCTAGCTGCTTGTTTCATTAATCAAGGGTAACAAATTGATAAATATTTGATATAATATAAACTATATGAAGGTATTTATATGATCAAGTAAGGATTCATCACCTTAGATGAATTAGAAAAGATATTCCATATATTCTCGAATGATATTGATTGTGAAATATATGTGCAACATGGAATGCTTTTTGGAAAGAATTTCAAATCTTATTAAGAGAATCAATAATTATGCTGTTGGGAATAAACATGATTTGATAAAGCATACACTTTTCATACTCAAGTCAAATCAAAACTTTTTTGATAAATGAATAGCATTTACACTACGAAACCAATCATTGAAAATATTAAGTCAAGTCACATATGATTTTTTTAACATTTGGGGGATCCTGACATGTTGTAGATGCTAAACTTAATCTTCTAATATAAATTAATTAATTTGTTAAATTGATCATAAGTTAAATTATTTAACTTTTTTTTGTTAGATTATGATTTATATTTAAGCCAACATATTAGAAATCTAATGGTTCACACACATTAATAATTATTGGTATGAAATTAATGATTGATCAAGTGGAACTTGATTATAAATACATTTAGAAATTAAGAACTAGAATGTAATTAATACACGAAATTATAATTTTAGATCTAGAAAAAACAAGGAAGGACTTAATTGCATAAATTTCTAATAATTATCCTCAAATAAAATATATGATATTTTGTAGAAGGCAAAGTGATATTTTATCATTAATAGGGACATTAGGTTTTCCTCATAAATAGTATACTATGTCTTATATTTTTCTTAACAACACCAGAAATACATGAACACACCTATACAGATAAAAAAAATAAAGAAAATAAAAGAACTAGAACTCAAGGGATGACAATCACTCACTTATAAAAGGGTTTAAGAAATTTCTAATTTGGTGATGCATATGGATTATTGTTAGATATTAAACAATTAGATGACTTGTGGTTTGCAATAACTCAGCTTAAAAGAGTTGATCAAACCCTAGAAGGAAGAACTGATCTTGTGGTAATCTTCACACAAACCCTAAACAACCTTTATTGAGCCCATTTGACATTGTGGTAGCGGTTGCTTTTCAAAGTATTTTTCACTTGGAAATACATAAAAATAATTTTTTTTATTTTTTAAAATTTATTTTTGACATCAGCACATCAAAACGATATAAAAACAAACAAAAAATAATTTGTAGCTAAAACAATTTTTAATTTTTTTCAAAAATATTTTTGCACTACAAAAACAAATGGCACCATTATCTAATAAGATCTTTAGGACTCAATTTTTTTTAAAAAATTATCATTTCTACTATTTTCATATCTTAAAAAAATACCAACACCTTAGGCTTTACGGATGTAGGATGTGAATGCTTCAACTTAGGTCAAATGTGTTGTATATTATTGCTTGGTCGAGTGAAGGCATTGGATGTATAAAGGCTATTACAATAGGAGTTAATGTCAAGTTTAGGTTATTGAAACCAATTGATTAGAGTCAAGGTCATTTTATGATAAAATCGGTTTGGTCATCGAGTTATAGTGACCTATATAGAGACATCGTGTAGAATAGTAAATATTGTTGTAATTTCAATGAAGGTTCTTCCACACATTATTGATAGAAGTTGTATGTTATATACAGAGTGGTTAAGGGCTAATTTAGGAAGCATTTAAATGGTAGGGATAAAGCTATGCAACTGTTACAATATACAACTATAGAATTCAACCTTAGATGCTTCAAAATATATAATTAATGACATAATATTTGGCATGATTTTAGGCTAGACATGCTTTATTTTGGTTAGAAGGATCCATGCATGCTTCCTTTATATGCCCCCGCAAGATTGAGCTTCCATCGGCAAGACCAATCTTGTTACATAACAATTCATTGCATTGTTTTGACAATGGCTTTGTTAACAAATTAGCCATTTGATCTTCAGTAAGTATATGTTTGACTTGGAGGCTTCCTTTTTGCACCAAGTCACATACAAAGTGGAGGTCGATTTGAATATGTTTCATTGGCGAATGTTTAACTCGGTTAAAATTAAGATGAGTGGCGCCGAGATTGTCACGTAACAATTATGGAGATTCTGAGATTAGAAACGTTAGTTCTTTGAAAAGAGTGGATAGCCATATTATCTTGGATGCTACAGCAGCTAGTGCTCGGTATTCAACCTTTGTTATGTACATGCAACTACTTTTTGTTTCTTTAAGCTCCAAGAAATGGGGTTAGATCCTAGAAAACTAATATATATAGAAGTTGACGTGTGGTCGTCTATATTGCCAGCCCAATCAGCATCAAAGTAAGTCTTTAATATCGAAGTTTCAGCTCTTTGGATCTGAATAACATAGAAAATGGTTTGTTTTAAGTAGCGAAGAAGCCTCTTAGTTGTTGTCTAGTGATTTATAGTTGGCTTGTGCATAAATTGAGAGAGTTTATTAATGAAAAATGAGATGTTTAGATGTGTTAAAGAAAGGTATTGAAGGCTGCCAATGATTCTACAAAACTCTAAGTTGTCCATAGGAACAATCTGGCTCGAGTGGGAATTACTTTAATCCCCAAGAAAAAATAAAGAGAACCCATGTCATTGAGAGAAAACACAGCACCCAGCTGCTTAATAATGTTGGCCACAAAAGTTGAATTATTTCTAATGATGACAAGATCATCAAAATAAACCAGGAAATAATAAAGATTTGAGTTTTGGCTATAAATAAAGAGAAAAGAGTCTGCCTTGGAATTTTGCATACCCAACTAAAGGAGGACATTTTTTAGTGTTGTGTACCAAAACTATGGGGCTTGTTTAAGCTCGTAGATCACCTTTCTTAACTTGCAAACATGGTTAGTTTTGGACAAATCTTTGAACCCCAGGGGTTACATCATAAAAATAATCTCATTTAATTCATCATTTAGAAAGACATTGTTGACATCCATTTGCCTTAAATCCCATCCATTCATGACTGCAATAGATAATACAACTCTAATAGTTCCTGGTTTAACCACAAGGCTGAAGGTTTCTTTGTAATCAACACTAGGACGTTGATTATAACCCTTAACAACTAAATGGACTTTGAATCTATCCACCGACCCATCAACTTTTCTTTTAATTTATAATACCCACTCACAACCCACCAATTTATAGTTTGAAGGTGATGAAACTAGGTCCCAAGTCTTATGTTTCATTAGAGCGGTGAGCTCAGTAGACATGACCACACACTAGTGAGGTTGAGAAATGGCTTGTCTCACACTTGTTAGTTCTATAGTCTGAGAGAGAGGATATTTGAACACTGTATTGATCTATTTTGGTTTGAAAATTTGGTTCATTGATCATGTGGTCATGTTATGAGTGCGTTGGGTAGGATTATTTGTTTGGGTAGGGTTTATGGAATTTGGGTTTAGGAGATTATGATCTAGACCTAGATGTGTATCAATAGAAAAGTCATGAGATTGTGATTGCAAATTTAAAGAAGAAATAGTTTAATTGTCATCTAGAGGAGGATTCAAATGAGTGGTGGTGTAATCTAGTACTGGCAAAGAATTATAAAGTAAAGAAACATAGGGTCTGAAAGTACCTGAGGAGGATGCGATAATGGTAGGGGAGCCTTCCGGAGGTAGCAATGATGCTGGTGCGTCGGATAATATTGATGAAGGCACTATAGTCCGCTGGGCACCAGAGAGGTGGGGAAGAGACTTGTAAGGGTCTTGAGTGGTCTGGATTAGCATTGGAGTGTTGTTGATTTTCATCAAACAACACGTGGCATGGGATGAAAAGTTTTTTTGTATGATGTTCAAAATACTTGTATGCATTCTGAGTTGGTGAATAACCTAGAAAAATACAGGCTTTGGATTTAGGCTACATTTTATTAGAGTTATAGGGCCATGTGAAAGGATAACAAACACATCCAAAATTTTTTAATTTCAAATAATTTGGTGGTTGACCAAAAAAAGCTTGGAAAGGTGGTTGTCCTTGGAGTAGAGGCTGTTTGAAAGGCATATGGCTAATGTGAGAGGTCAAGATTTGCATCATGAAAAAGTGTAAGGCCCATTTGAACTAGATGACGATGATGACATTCAGAGACACCATTTTATTATGAGGTGTGTGGAGCAGTGGTGTAACAAGTTATGCCATGAAGCAAGAGAAAGGGTTTTAAAGCGATAAACTCACCACCATTGTCAGAGTATAATGTTTTGATCAATTTTTTTATAATGGGTTTTAACAAAATTTTTGAATTGAGGAAAAATATTAGAAACACCAGATTTAGTGACCATTGGATAAAACCACATATTTTTATAATGATTAACAAAAATCAGGTAATATCATGATCCATCAATTCCAGTATAACTAGCAGGACCCCACATATCTGTGTAAATAAGTTCAAGTGGCGCATAACTTTGGAGAGTATTGACATGAAAGGGTTGTTGATGTGCTTTATTAATATAACATAAATAGCATAATGAAGATAAAATTTTGGTTGAGGAAATAGGAAGGGAAAATTCTTAACAAAATGATAAACAATTTTAAAAGAATGATGCCCAAGACGCTTATGCCATCCATCAATAGATGTTTGTTTATGCACATTAGCAACCTTTTTGGATGTCACCATTTATTCTGGAAAGGTGTATATGCCATTGTCACATGCTCTTTTTAATAGGATCCCCCCTCATGATCTTGTCCTTCACAAGAAAATAAAAAGGGTGAAATTCAATAAAGATATTATTTTGTTTGGTAAATTTTTATAGAGGTTTGGAACACAAAAGGTATCACATAATGTAAAAGTTCGGTGAGGAGAGTGCAAAACCAAAGAGCCAGTGTATGAGACTGCCAAACCTGAACCATCACTGAGAATTACTTCGTTAGTTCCATCATATTCGAAATGAATACTTAAATTGGATCACCCGTGATATTATGAGAAGCAGCTGAATCAAGTAACCAATTTTTATCCTTTCTAGTAGAGGTTGCAACATAATTGATGGAGATATTCTATGAATGGAGTTGGGGACAAGATTTAGCAATATGGCCTAATTGATCACAAATTTGGCATTTGGGTTGGTAATGTCGATTGGAATTATTAGGCCTGCTAGAGTTGTTGTTGGAGTGATGTCTTTCATGCTGGGCTCCATTAAAGTTTTGGCCTAGGTTAGAGCCGTGAGGCCATCGTGAAGTAGCATTTCACTTGAAGGACCACTATTGACCCCTCATTGTGTAGACTGCTTTGTCTTTGTGGGGTTAGTAGAGGTAACCTGTTGTTGCATTGCAACTTCCAAGCATATCAGATATGCCTCGTAACCAACCAGAAGATCATGCAACTCTTCAAAGGCCAATGATGATTCTTAAGCTCAAATAGGCATTACAATCTCTTGAAAATTTGGACCTAAACCATTCAGTAGATAAAGGGTTAGGTCATCATCCGAGATTGAATAATCAATAATGGTTATTTCATTAGCCAAGGCCTTCACAGCGTGGAGATACTCTATGATTGACCAATTTCCATGCTGGATTAAGGTGAGTTTCCTCCTTTAACTGCATAACATAAGTTCTTGATCGACTAACATATAGATTTTTTAACTTTTTCCAAGCTTCATAAGAGGTCTTTGCCGTAGCAATGAGTAAGGTGATTGAAGGAGATGTGGAGGCTGAAATAGCACTCAGGATAAGTTTATCCTGTCGGACCCAATGGATCTTGCACAGCTCATAAGCGGTTGTACTAGTGGAGGAGGGACATGAAAGGGTGCCTTCGACATAGTCAAGTAAATCATAACCAATAAGGAGTGCGTCAAATTAAGCACACCATTGAGGGAAGGTGGAGGGAGTTAACTTTTCATTGTTTTGGGCAGTGATTTTGAAAGCAATGAGGAGTTTATCTGCTGCGGAGGAAGGTTGGGTATTGAGGTTAAAGTTTGGATTTTGATCGGGAAAGGAAGACATTGTGGTGACTTGGATCAATGGCTCGTTAGAGATCAGTAGCTCTGATACCATGTAGAATAGAAAATATTGTCATGATTTCAATGAAGGTTCTTCCACACTTTATTGATAGAAGTTGTATGTTATATACAGAGTGATTGAGAGGCTAATTTAGGAAGCTTGTAAATGGTAAGACTAAAGTTATGCTACTGTTACAATAAACAACTATAAAATTCAACCTTAGAATCAACTACAAAATATACAATTAATGACAGAATATTTGGCATAATTTTAGGCTAGACATGCTTTGTTTTGGTTTGAGAAGGATCCACGCATGCTTCCCTTGTAGATCAAATGTCACTACCAGAAATTCACTAAATAGCAACGGATTTACTGACGAAATATTTCTATCAGTAAATTGAGGTCGAAATTACCGACAGACAATATTTCATCTGTAATTCAGTCGGTAACTACCGACAGAAAGTTTTCATTACTTTTTGTCAGTAGTTATTGACTGAATTACGGACGGAAAAGTTTCCATCGTAAAAAAAAAGGCGGGTCGCTGACGTGGAGGTTTTGGCGGGTTATTTTTTCAGACAAGATTACCAACGGATTCAAAAAGACAGCCCGTACAGCGACCGCCATTTATATTGCTGATGAAATCACCGACAGATTTGAAATGGCAGATCCGTATAGTGACGTGTCGATTGTTCCGTCAGAATCATCGACGGTTTCACCGACGGAGTGTCCGTCAGTGAAACCGTCGGGAAAAGTTAATATATGTCCAATCTACTGACCCTCTCCTCCCCTATTTCTCCTTCTTCTTCCTAATCTCAACTCTCCCCATCTGCAAACAACCAGCCCCCCTCCCCCCAAACAAAAATCTCCTTCATATCAGCACAACAAGTTATATTTCTTGAAGTTTTGTGGTCACAACATTCGTGTTCTGATTTACTGACAGATTTTATCAATTTTTGTAAGTAATTCTATCTTTTTAAATTTTAACATTTAATTAAATGTCAATTTTATTGTTTTTTTAGTATATGTATTTTGTTAGTAGATGTACATGTTGTATTGTTATTTCTCAAACAAACTTATAGTATATGAATGTATAATTCTATACCTGTTATGGTTTGTTTTAGATTATGTAAGATTGTATTTGTTTGTAAGTTGTTAAAACTTTATGGAACTACCGAAGTACATGTGCTGTTTTGAAATAATTAATAGCTTGCTTAATGGGTTCGTCTAAAGTTTTATCAATGGTATTGCAGAGTAGTAATTTCTGTAAATTTATATATTTTAATTTGTATGGATGTTGATAAATGATAATGAATATTTAATATTTATGAGAAGTTGTGATTGGTTTGTTGGATAATCTCAAGGTAAAGTAATATTTTTGCAAGTTTATTTACCTAACTTAGTTAATTAATACATGATGTCATCATAATTTTATAGAGGTTCGATATAAATCATGGATGATCGTTCATGGATGTATCGAGATTCACCCTAAGAATTCCGAAGGATGGATTATTGTAACAGGGTTCAGGGTTTTATTAATTTCGCAACATCTATTCCTAGAAATTTTACTAGAGGCGGTATTAGGTGTGCATGCAGGAAGTGTCAAAATAAAAAGTATCTGCATCCAGATGTTGTAATGATGCATCTTCTACACAAAAGGGTTTATGGAGAATTACCAGTGTTGGTATGCACATGGAGAAGTATATGTTAGTAAGAGGAGAATGGAAGAAACGGTGGTTGGTTCTACTTCTAGTGCTAGCAACATGCATGAAGCGGCAAATGACAACACTAATCCTTACAGAAATATGGTTATGGATGCAATAAGAATGAATCAAGGTAATGTCAGTCAATGTCCAATCATAGAAGAAGAAACTAATTTAGATGCAACTAGGTTTTTTGATTTGTTGAAAGATTCTGACGAACCATTATGGGATGGCTGCACGAACCACAGTAAATTATCGGCCGTAGCACAGGTGTTCACCATCAAGTCAGATCATGGGTTGATTGAGGCCGGGTATGACAAGATTATTGAATGGGTGAGAAGCATTTTACTTGCAGGGAACAGGCTGAAAGAGAACTTCTATATTGCCAAGTCCATGATGAAACCCCTCGGTTTAGGATACCAGAAAATTGACATGTGCCCTAACTTCTGCATGTTATACTACCTTGAAAATGTTGAGATGACCGAGTGCATGACATGCGGGCATTCCCGTTACAAACCTAGAACTTGCAGGGGAAAGACTCTAGTGGCATATAAAAAACTTAGATACTTCCCGATCACACCTAGACTGCAGAGGTTATTCATGTCACCAAGGACTGCTGAGCACATGACATGACACCAAGCACACCATGTGGTTGATGGAGTGATGGTTCATCCTTTTGACGGCGAAGCGTGGAAACGCTTTAACAGTGTTCATCCTCACTTTTCAGCTGAATCAAGGAATGTGCATTTTAGGTTGTGTACAGATGGATTCAACCCATTTGGGTCATTTGCTGCTCCTTATTCTTGTTGGCCGGTCATACTCATAGTTTATAACTTGCCACCGAGAATGTGTATGAGGCCGGAGTTCATGTTTTTATCTACTGTCATACCCGATCCAAGCAGCCCGGGGCGGAATATAGATGTTTCTCTTCGACCGTTGATTGATGAGTTGGCGTAGTTGTGGTCCTCCTGAGCTCTGACTTATGATATATTGAGGAAACAAAATTTTATTATGAGGGCGGCTTTTATGTGGACTATCAATGATTTTCCAACTTATGGAATGCTTTCTGGTTGGAGCACGCATGGAAAACTCGCATGTCCATACTGCATGGAAAACAACAAGGCATTCACGCTAGCAAATGGAGGCAAAGCTTCTTTTTTTTTACTGTCACCGTCGTTTTTTGCCACTTAATCACAAGTACAGAAAGAACAGAAAACATTTCTTTGTTGGCTGAGTTGAAAAAGTTGTTGCATCCCCGCGTCTTTCTGGTGAAGAATTGCATGATATTGTCTCAAAGTATGGTGACATTGTGTTTGGCCTTCAATCAGGTAAGCAAAAGTTTCCTGGTTTTGGTTTGACCTATAATTAGGTAAAGCGAAGTATCTTTTGGGAGCTTCCTTATTGGAAGACCAATTTGCTCCGCCATAACCTTGACGTCATGCACATCGAAAAGAACATGTTTGAGAACATTTTCAACACCGTCATGGATGTGAAGGGGAAGACAAAGGACAACATCAAGGCTAGATTGGATATAGCTTTATACTGTAACCGTAAAAATATGGAGTTGGTTTATGATGAGTCACGGGTCGCAAAACCAAGAGCAAGCTTC
>Ga0325414_1005195_pt1 | contig 13724 bp, 8 predicted proteins | sample PopdelMetagenome_8_FD_206183 | JGI IMG/M metagenome (GOLD analysis project Ga0325414, IMG submission 206183) | Populus deltoides microbial communities from Bellville, Georgia, United States - Leaf-PdKOR-R3 | ecosystem: Host-associated > Plants > Phyllosphere > Phylloplane/Leaf | place: USA...
TATATATATATATATATATATATATATATATAGATACAGGTACTTGTTCAATCTTAAAAAAAAAAGATTAAGAACAAGGCGCATGTTGAGGCGTCAATATGTGAGGCCTATATTGTTGAAGAGATCTCAATATTTATCTCATACTATTTCAAACCTCATTTGAGAACGAGGATCAACCGTGTTCCACGACATGATGATGGTGGTGAAGTGCCTTCAAGTGGGAACTTGTCAATATTCTCTAATCCTGGATGACCCACACCTAAAAATGCTGTGAGGGGAAGATATTTGTCTGAAATAGAGTTCAGACAAGCACACAATTATATCCTATTTAACTGTGATGAGCTGAGACATTTTATTAAGTAAGTAGATGTTCGACATAAACTTTGTCAAGAGTGTATTGTTTATGTTTTGTGATACCACAAACTCATATAATTTGAAACAACCTTGCAGGCAACATCGACGATACTTACTGTCCAATAACTCACAGTTGACCGAATCCTAGATCTTTCAATTACAAGATAAACAATTTGCCACATGGTTTAGAACACATGTAAGTCCTATCACAAACTCATAATCTCTTGCAATGTAATTCACTGTAAGTAAATATATATTGCATAATATTTGTTTATTGTTTATTGTTGTATTTATTATACAAGGTTTATCAAATGGGAGTTAGTGCTACTATTTCACTGTCTTTACTAAGCCTGAGCCCTGAAAGAAAAGTCAAGTGCTATAACGGGTATTTTGTCAATGGATATATCTTTCATACTGAAGAATATGGGCATAGAAGAAAGACATACAATAGCGGTGTTTGCATTAAGGGATCGACTTCTAGTGAGTTTGAAGTTGACTACTACGGTAGATTGGATGAGGTCATGGAACTGCAATATCATAGCGAGCAGAATAGAGTGTTTCTATTCAAATGCTATTGGTATGACACAACTGACAGAGGAATCAGAGTAGATCCTCACTATGATCTTATTGAAATCAACTCAAAAGCTAGACACTGCAACGTAAACGACGTCTTTCTTTTCGCAAAGCAATGCCAACAAGTTTATTACACATACACCCCTTCCTTTAGAAGTGACCGATCAAGAGTTGATTGGTTATCCGTTTTAAAAACAAAACCAAGGGGTTGTGTCGAGGTTGTTCAGGATGAGAACGAAGACATAAGTGTGATAGATGAAATCTTTCAAGCTAGTGAGTTGGTTGAACCAGACCGAGTTGCTCCTTCGATTGACTTAGATTAAAATTTGAATTTTCGTGTTTTCGATGATAGTCTTGTTGATGTTGACGTAGAGGAGATGAATGTCGTTTTCAGCTCTACTAGTGCAGTACAGAATGTTGATGAAGAAGATGATAACCACATTGAAGAGCGCGATGAAGCGGATGATAACAATTCAATTGAGGACGAAGATGAAAATTCTGACTAAACATGCTGTAAAGCCTTATTTTTATAACGTAATATTTTGAAACATGAAATATTTATTCCTTTTTAATTGTCAGCTCCTGTTATTGTGCTGTATGTGATCTAAGTGTGCAGGAGGATAGAAGAAAATTCATGTAAATATTGACTGGTTTACCGACGGTAACACCGATGGAATAGTGCCGTCGATATTTCACAGAGAGTTGGAAAAAAATTACGGGCTTGTGCCACAATTACCGATGGAATCACCGACGACAATTACCGGCGGAATGGTGACAGAAATCACACGTCCCAAAGCGCACGCTTGTCAGAGGAGCGCTATTACCGATGGAATTATAGGCCGTCGGTAATCACCAACGACTTTACCGATGGATGAAAACAAAAGGCGGCAGTTTTGAAAATTTTGGTACGCATTTCAATTGATTTCCCGTCGGAATTACCGACGGAAATAAATGTCACCGACAACAATTAATGTTCCATCGGTAATTCCGACGGAAATATTGGCATATAAAAACCCCCCCTCCCCCCTATTTGGTTCATTTTTTTCTCTTGGCTCTCATCTCTATTTCTTCTCCTCTCAGTTTTTAGTTTAAGTTTTGAAAGAGATTTGATTGTTTTGGTGGTAATTTTCAACATATTAAAAGGTATGTAATGGTTTTTCTTTATCTTTGTTTTTTTATTTTAATTATCATTATTTTTTTGGTGTTCTTTGTTTTGTGTATTTTTATAGTCTTCAATATAAGGGAGGTGCTGCCGAATTTTTATTAATGATTGAATTCCTAATGATATTAGGTTGTATATATGATGTTGATGGAGATTATATGGATTGTGGTTATTGTAAATATTGCAGGTTTGAAAACTGTGGGTAGTCTCTAGTATAAAGGAGGTGCTGCTGAATTTTTTTTAAATAATTAAAGTTAATTTATGTAATAATTCATATACATTTGTGTAGATGCGTCGAATGAAATCTACAGCACGTCGTCAGCAGACGGCTGCATATAGTTCTTCTAGCAGCGAGGAGGACATCTCCTTAGGTGCTGATCACGGCGATGCATCTGCGCCACCGCGTGATGCTTCATCTTCTACCGCAGTTTCACAGCGCAGGAGCGGCGTGCCTTCACAGTGGGATCAATTCACCCGCAAGTACCAGGCACAATGGAAGGATGACCTCTCAATGTAAGTTTGTTTAGGTTTTAGTTTTTTTTTTAAAATACTTATAACATAATTTATGAACAAATAATTAATTTTTTATTATTTAATTTCAGGTTCACAAACATTGAGGCTGTCAGGACAATTACAATGGTGATGAAATCGTCGATGGAGATTCCATTGTTTCAATGGAGTCAGGTCTCCAGATATCCTGAGTGGAGACCTAATATCGATGCCTGGTTTCGGCGATTTCAGGTAGGTGTTAATTTTTAATTTTCAGTTTATTTTTAATAAATAATTTTTGTAATTTTATATCTTGTACTCTTTTTATTTTCAATGAATTATTTATATATACAGAATAAATTTGAGTGGGATAGCGCGGACAACAATGTTGTCAGGAGAGTATGGGAGAATCATGCGGCAACTAGGTAAAATCGAAAATAATATTTATTTTGGATTTATAATTTTATGTTCTAAATTCTAATTAGTTACTATGGATGTAGGTTGCGTGATTTTAGGTACGACACTAAAAAAAAGGCGAAAAGATATGCGAGGGACAACGGTCTTGAAGGCTGGAATGAGGTGGTAATTTGATGGGAATTTAAACCGCCATTCATCTCGGGAGATATATGGGCGACATATATTGAGCACGTGATGTCTGAGCGGTTCTCACGGCGCTCACAATCCGGAGCCGTCAATCGGAACCGGGAAATTCATGGTTCGGTGACCACGCACACCGGCAGCTCCGTCATGTTCAGCGCACATGCGAAGCGGATGGTAAGATTATTTTAAATGAAATATATCGTTAATTAATTTGTTGTTGCTTATAAATATATTTCACTTGCAATCTTTTTTTCCTTACAGGCTACTCTTGGACTTGAGCCGAGTCCAATGGAGCTATTTGTAGAGACGCACGTGCGGAGTCAAGACCGCCAAAAGAGGGTGCAGCAGTACGTGGACAACCATGCTCAGCATTTTGTGGTATGTTCGATCAATCAAATTATTTTGCAAGTTATTATTTTCTTGAACTGAATATGATGATTTAAAAAAAAAAATTTAGGAGACCTATAATAGCCGGTTGAGAGAGAGATATGGGGACGATCCTTTGACCCAACCAGATTTCGATCCGGATTTGAGGTCGGATCATCTGGTAGACCCGATAAAAATCGAGTCTACAGGCTCTCCAACACGACGGCTGATAAATTATGGTCGGCTCGTAGTGTCTCAACCGTTGGTAGCTCTCCATCAGGATCGAGTACCCAGTTAGAGGAGTTTTTAGCCTTGAAACAACAATATGAACGCCTCTCGACGGATTATGCTCAGCTCCATCAAATGGTCATGGAGATTAGATCAAAGATGGGTTATGATCCATATGCTGCTTCTTTTTGGCTGTACGATCCCGATAACAATCAGCCTCCTCCTCCTCCTCCAGCTCCGCCGCTATTTTAATTAGTTTAATTTTTTAAAAAAACATTAAATTTGTAATGAATATTTCGATGAATATTATTTAACATTAATTTTACATTTTTAATGTCTAATGAAAATTTATTTGGTTATAAGTTTTTTAGTTGTTAATAAATAATTTTTTAAAAAATATTTTAAATTTATACCGAAAGTATTATAGTATCGTTTACAATATTTACAGCCGTGCCACAATTGCCGACGCAATCACCGACGGACATCACCGACGGAATAGTTCCATCGGTATTTCACAGAGAGTTGAAAAAAAATTACGGGCCTATGCCACAATTACCGACGAAATCACAGACGACAATCACCGACGGACATCACCAACGGAATAGTTCCGTCGGTATTTCACAGAGAGTTGGAAAAAAATTTCGGGCCTGTGCCACCATTACCGACGGAATCACCGACGGAATTACCGTTGAATTTTACAGATGGAATATTCTGTCAGTAACTTGGTGGCGGGAATTTATTTTTTTTGGCGCGCTTATCCGTCTGTATGTCCGTCAGCAATTCCGTCAGTATTTTTGTTTTTTTATTACCGACAGAAATGGCGACGGAATTAGAATTACTGACGCTCATGACTCCGACAGATTTGTTTCGTCGGAGATACCGTTGGTAATAATTTTACCGACAGTTTGTGTTTCTTATACCGACGGAATTAATCCTTCGGTAAAACTATATAATGGCATAGTGGAGGTGAAAGGTTTCAAGCTCTAGGATTAGAAGGAAAACAAGATGGTGATAAGTAGAGATGTGGTTTTTTATGAAAAAAACCATGTTGCAGTGTACTCATGAAGAAAAGAAACAAGTGTCAGAAAATTACAGCAACAATGACCACGAGATATATGTGGAGCTATATACTTATATTATGAAAGAAGCCATTGACTATTCAGGGATTTCTAGTTCATAAGATTAGCAATATGACAATATAGCTTTATATAGGCCCAAACATATCAGGCCACCCATTAAGTATGATTATGAAGATTTGGTCTCTTATAAACTTATTACTAGTAGAGAGGATCCTACTACTTTTCAGGAGACATTATACAACCAAGATAAAAGTAAATGGATAGATGCCATAGAAGAATAAATGGAGGCTTTGTATAAAAATTAGACATGAGAGTTGGTTGAATTTTCAAAGGGGAAGAGGGCGATAAGATATAAATGGGTGTATAAAAAGATAGAAGCAATATTAGAAAATAAGGGTGAGAAGTTGAAGGCTTGTTTAATAGAAAAGTGTTACTCACAAAGAAAGGTTAACTATGATGACATATTTTTCCATGTAGTCAGACATACTTTCATTAAGGTAGTGTTATGCTTGGTAGCACATTTTGATATGTAGTTAGAGCAAATGAATGTCAAGATAGATTTTATTTATGGTGATTTGGATGAGCAAATTTACATGGTACAACCAGAAGGGTTTAGTCAACCTAAGCAGGAACACTTGGTCTGTAAATTAGGAAATCACTTTATAGACTGAAATAATATATGAGGTAGTGGTACAAATGATTTAACTCCTACACAATCAGGATTTGCTACAAAAGATGTGAGTATGACTTTTCTGTTTACTTAAAGAGCTTCGATGATGATTCTTTGATTTTTTTTGTTGCTTTATATGGATGATATGTTAATTGTTGTAAAGAGTATGAATGGGATGGTTATCTTGGTATAGCTTTGTTGAGAAAGTATTAGAAAGGTTCAATATGGATAATACAAAACCAATGAGTACACCTTTAGTGAATCATTTAAGATTATCTATTGTATAGTACCCAAAGATAGATGATGAATGGAAAGACATGTCATATATTCTTTATGTTAGTGTAGTGGGGTGTTTAATGTTTGCTATGGTCTATATAACACCAGATTTAGCACTCGCAGTCAATGTGGTGAGCAAATTTTATTAAATTCAGGATGAAAACATTAGGATGCAGTTAAGTAGATCTTCAAATACTTGAGAGTACTACAGACTATGGTATCATATTTATGACAATTCTTCATTTGTGGGATATGTAGATGCAAACTATGCAGGGGACTTGGGTGATAGGAGATCTTACACAGGTTATGTATTTACTCTGGTAGGGAGACTTATTTGTTGGAAGTTTATGGCTCAGTCTCTAGTTTTTCTATCTACTAATGAGTTAGAATATATAGCAGTGACTGAGGTTGACAAAAAAACCTTGTGGCTTACAGGTTTGGTCAAAGAGTTGGGTATTCAGCAAGATGGAGTTCAGTTGCATTGTAACAGTTATAGTGTCATTTACTTGGCAAATAAATTGATGTGATGTTCCACAGGATCAAGAATATAGATGTGATGTTCCACAGGATCAGGAAATTGGTTTCTTCTTATGTATTGTTGCTTAAGAAAGTTCACACCTTTTAAAATATAACAAAAATGTTGACAAAACCTGTTACCATAGATTCGTTCAATAATTGCTTAAACTTGATTAATGTCTCCAGATGCTAGATAAGAGACATCCATATCTCTTGTCCCTAGTGAAGTTTTCCTTACTTTTCTCATAAGTGGTGGATATTAGCTAACATGCAGATTGTTATAGTTTGGGGCAGATGTTGGAGTGGAGAAGAATGATGGCATCTGCCTCTTTAGGATTTATTTTCAGTTTTGTTGCTAGGGATGATTAATAGGTTAGGGGGTGCGGCGTAATGCCCCCGCAGTATGGTATAAGAAGGGTATCATGAAAAAATTATTTATATTCTTTGGACAGTTTAAGGTCTACTATAAATACATATCATATAACTCTATTTTGATATAGTAAAATAAAAGCTTCTCACTCGTGTGCATGTAGGTACATTGTTGAACCATGTTAAGTCTTGTGTTATTTCTAGTTTTTCTCCTATTGCAATATTCATCAATAATTACTGCAAGTATTTTACAACACACATGAAATCTTAAATAATATAAAGAAAACTTATTATGCCACCCTTAAACAATTTATTTCTAACTTATTGTATTTTTTTATTGGTAAGTTATTGAAATTTTATTTTCATTATCAAAGTTTAAAAATCCATGATAACTCTAACTATATATAAAAACATGAACTCTTCCTTAAATATTTATGGATTTATTGACTAAAATAGAAACTTAAATTATCTTTTTTGTAATTACATTTTTTTCAGCTAATATTAGAGATCTTTCTCCTTCAAACCTTCAACTGTTTTTTTTCTAAGGTTAATAATTTGATCATTTTCTAATATAGAAACTAAGATGCTTTCAATTATGAAAAAATAAGATATTGTGCCAGATTTAAAGCATCATTTTTTAAATTTAATTATTCGGTCACTTTCTTGCATAAACATAAGATTGTTTTTTTTAATATGGAAAAATAAAATGTAATTGAATCAAATTAAAATTCATGTAAATGTAAACATTTGTCATTGACTTTGTTCATGTAAACATATTTAATTATTAATAAAGGCTTACTTATCTTTAATATTCATCAAATGCTTGATTAATAAATATAATATTTAATTAATGAATCTAAAGTAAATATAAAGTCTTAGAGATAAAAATATTTTGCAAAGAAAATTATAAAATTGTAATAATTATGAGATTCCTATTGTACTAAAACATCGTTCCTAAATGATCCTAGGTAACGCTCTATTAAGACTAGACATTAATTAGAGTCACTAAGAATGATACATATTATGTTCTTTTTCTTATGAAAGAAAGCAAGTTTTCTCATAAGTTAAGGTATGAGAGATATCTTAAACTAATATTTAAGTGTTTGTCAGATAACATATGTGCTGAACTGATCCAATAAAAATTTCATATAGAAAGATCACTTATATCTATGGAAAAACTCACGTGATGGTTGTGTAAGTGATTATTAAACTTCAGATCACTAAGTAATTTTATATAAGAAATGTTATGTTTTGATCCTGCTATACATTGTTATAATTAATAGTAATAAATGAGAAGATATTTGATATAACATGAACTATATAAAGGTAATTAAGTAATCAAGAGAGGATTCATCATTCTATATGAATTAGGAAAAATGTTCCATTTTGTTCTTAAATAATTATGAGATGATTCATAACCCTAGATGAATTAGAAAAAAAATGTTCCATATGTTCTTAAATAACATTGATTGTAAATACTTGTGTAAGGTGGAATAAGATTTGAAAAGAGTTTCAAATCTTTTTGAAAGAATCAATGACTATGATGTTTAGAATAAATATGATTTGATAGAATAGACACACTTTATGCTATAATGTCTAAATTAAGAAATTATTGATGAAAGGATAATAATTACACAAAGAAAATGATCACTGAAAGATTAAGTCAAATCACTTATTACTTTCTAATATTTAAAAGATCATAAAAGGTTGTTAGACATTGTATTTGATCTTTAAATATATATATCAATCAATTGTTGAATTCATAATAAATTAGATAATTTAATTTATTTAATCCTATTTTATTTAAGATTGTAATTTATATTTAGGCTAATTTATTAGAGAATCTAAGGGGTTACACATATAAAAATCACTAGTCAGAAATTAAATTGAGATGATTAATCAAGTTGACTTGATTGTAAATAAGTTTTAGAAATTGACTATAATGTAATTTATATAGGGAATTACAATTCTAAACTTAGAAAAATCAAGTAAGGACTTAATTGATGCATATACAAGTCCAAAAATGAAGTAATAACCTCAACGCTATGATTAAAGAGGTATACACTTTTTGTCTTTTAGATTTAAATCTTAAAATCAATATTTAGATAATTTGTTTATATAATAATACAAAGGTATACCTTTAAGATTGGTTATAGCACTTTTTAAAATTTGATCCAAGTCGGCAGGTTGTCTCATGACATGGGTTACTCGAGATCTAGGTTTGACAGTGTTTCAACAAAAATAGAGATAGAATTGACTCGGTAAAAAACTCGGGTAGACATGTGACCTGATCTGCTAGGAAAAAATCAATCAAAACTCGTTGACTTTTTTTCTTTTATTGTTTTAAATAATATCATTTTTATTTTTTAAAAAAATAAAAAAATTAAATTAATTTAAATTAACTTGGATTAACCAACTTATCCACCCAAAACTTGTTCAAGGCTGAGCTTTAAAAACTATAATATAGATAATTGATTTAGTATCTATTTGACACGGAATCTAATTCAAAAATACCTCTTGTAATTGAACAAAACAAATAAAAGATAATTGAATATGTACATTTAACACTATAACGCTGTGTCTTCCCATTAGTAAACAAATTTGGTCAACACTTTAAAAATACTATCCCACTATATAATTAGTCTTAACTTTATTACTAAAAAAACTTTATATCAATTTTATCTATATTTCTATCCAAATTATAAAATTTTTTGGAGAAAAAAGACATGATTTTGTAAGAAAAATAACATATTTTGTTGGGTAAATCTAACGTAATTCCTTATTAAAAAATCAAAATAATATGATGATAGAATTGATGAAAAAATAGTTTAAATGTAAAATTAAGAATACTATTATAATAATTTTGAAAATATATTTAAGGATTGCATAAAGTTTTAATATTTAACTTTGGAAGGGAGGCCAACGTTTATGATATTAGTAGTCTGAGTTCACTTTTTTAAACAAGATGGCAACGGACCTCTTTCTGTTACTTTATCCCACCGCTAGTACTTTGCATGTATTAAATTATGGCAACGACCTGCCGATTTTGAAGTTCTAATGAAATTTTCCAGTTAAATTAATTAGTTCACCTCATAAGTTTAAAAATAATTAAAATAATTAATAAAAAAATATGGTTTGATTCAAAATGAATTTAGGATAATTTTTTTAATATTAAAGCCGATATATTAGATCGACCCGGGTTTTACGACTTAAACACTCAAACTACCGATCTGATTGTTGGACTATCTTGAGTTTAAGAATTGTTTTTAAATATTTTATATAATTATATGATAAATAAAATAGATATAAATAAAAATAAGCGTAAACCAAATATAAATTAAATGTCATAATTTTTATTTGAAACTGGAATAACCTCGTATAAAACAATCTAAAATAATATAAGAAGATAAATTTAAAATCAAGTAAATATAAAATTTAGAAAAAAAGAATGGAAAAAAGAGAGGGGCAATGAAAAAAAGAGAGATGTAAAATTAACTAATAATGAAATTTTCCTTAATTGAAAATATTATTTTTAAACAAGATCCTAATTTTATGCTTCCATGTCTTTTATAAATATTGATAATGGACCTTTCCAGCCAAAGCATTTTTTGACATTTGGACTTTGTCACATAGTTTTGAAGCCGGAGTTGTTGCTCAACCAAGCACAATAAATAATCAGGGCATGGGTAAGTTGAGTTCATCTGGTTCAGTCAAAACAAAAGATAACTTTTAATATTACACCTATATAGAACACAAAATAAAATACTCAAAATAAAAACCAAACATAAAGTATAAAATATTTAAAATAAAGCATCCACATTTAAACACAAAGCATTAAAAAACATAAATTTTAAACCAATTTATTTATTTTATATTAGATGAACACATTAATTTTTTTGTGCTCAAAAAAACAAAATCTAAATCAAGTGTCGATGAAAATGACCTTATCTCATCAATGTCTATCAAAACATCATCGTGTTTCTTTATAACCTTATTATTATAGTTATTAATATTTATCAAATCTAAATTAAAATATAATTAAAAATAAATATTATATGTTGATAATCGCGTATGACCCCAAAACATATCTAATAAGTGAACAACCAACATTACTAATAAGAACAGCTGTCAAATTTTTATTCGTAGATATGAAATTAATCATGTACATGTTAAACATTAAATCGATTTTTTTTTATAATGAAATATCAATTATTTATTACCCTCATAAACGATGTATCTTGATGATAGAGCGTGATAAAAATTATTGAATATAAAAGCAATATCTAGCGAAGCGACCTAATATGCTGCGAGAAGCTATTGGATATAAATGCTTAGCATGTGAGACTTCAAGCACTATCTTTGCCCCTAGTTCAGTAAAAACTATAATAGCTAATAACAAGCAGCGATCAAGTGTCCTGTCCTGCTGTTTGAAATTCAGATATATCCAGTAAATGTAGAGCCCAGCACCTCCACCAAGCACCAGTATCATCAAGTCGCATGTGCCTCGCTACTTCATTTTTGGAGACTCATTGGCTGATAGCGGCAGTAGCAGCCATCTCCAAACTCTTGCTAAACTCAATTATTCACCTTCTGGGATTGATTTTCCCTATGGCCCCACTAGAAGGTTCTGCAATGGACGGACAATTGTTGATATTTTTTTTTTTTGAAGAGAATACACTTATCTTGTTTAATTTTTTGAAACTTTTAAAACCCTGAATTTAATAACAATATAAGCTTTTAATAGTTCTGAAATTTATAATGTTCGAATTAGTAATTTCTGGGATTAAACTCCAATTAATGATATTTTACTATCATGCGAAATATTGTACTTTCAATATCACAATTATCAATACTTTGGATGCTAAACATATGCTTAAGACAGTATTCTTTTGATAAAAAAAAGACAGTAGTTCTGGGCTGTTGCAGGATCGGTTGTTTAGACACGGAAGGTGATTTGAAGAAGTAAGAAAGAGATGGTAATTAATTAATCATTTGTTATCAATTCAGCTGAAAATTTAGGCTTTGAGGACTTTATTCCACCGTTTGCAACTGCCACTTGCACGGACATAATATCTGGTGTTAATTATGCTTCTGTTTCGCCTGGAATTCGCGATGAAACTGGGTAAGAATTGGTAAAATGACTGTGGATGCAGGGGCAACGTACAACCTTTAACAAGCAGCTGCGAAATCACCAAACTACAGTCTCTCGCCTGATTGGCATTCCAGAAACAATGAATCGACTGCCCTGTACCTAAGCAAGTGCTTATATTCTGCTGGAATGGGCAGCAACGATTACATTACTAAGTAATTCCTTAGACCAGTATACAGGACTTCTTCTTGAACAATACAAGCAGCAACTGAGGGTATGTATACCCACTGTCTTTTGTGATGATTAATTTCCATTAATTGTGTAGACATTGAACGAGCATGGAGCACGAAAAATTGTCGTATTTGGACTGGGGCAACTAGGATGCACTCTAGATGCAATTCATACGTGTGGCATACATGGCTCTGCTTGTGCGGTAATTATGAATAACGTATTCCAGCACTATTAATAATGCTAATTATCAAATTTTAACCCGCTGATATGAGATATTATGTTATATGTTAAATATTAAATTAATTTTTTTATAATAAAATATCAATTATTTATTATCCTCATAAATGATGTCCATTTTTTCCAGCACTATTAAAAGTCCATTTTTTCCATCATTCTTTCCACGTTCTATACATGACAGTTGCAGATTTATTTTAACTCGCTCTCGTGGATGCTTTTGTTGAGATATTCATGGATGGATTGATGGGAGAAAACTTATTTTTTTTTATTAACTTAGGTCTTCGAGTAAGTTTATGTGTATCTCGATTAATTTTATAAATTTTGAAGTTGATGACCATATTAATTTTCAATAATCATTATATTAATAATGAGAAGGTTTAAATCTGAAATCAAAAAAAAAAAAAATTTTAATTTTAAACTTTTCTTACTAATCACAAGGATAATTGGGAGAAAACTTAATTTAGTTGAGGTCTGAGTAGCGTAAAATATTGCATTAATAAAAAGTTCTATAATTTTTTTAATATTGCAATCAAAATTTATGAGGAGATTTTAAAGGTTAAGTTTTGTACGGAGGTTGGTATTGATTAATGCAATCGAGGTCCATAAGATTTTTAAATTATGCTAGTTAGTTTTATTATTTTATTATTTTTAGATTTTTTAATTTATTAACATTGGTTTTTAGATTTATTTAATGAATTGTAAATATTTTTAAAAAATACACTACTTCAAAAAAATATTTAATTATAAAATTTTGAATTAAAATTTTTATATATTGACAAAATTATATATTATTTATTCTTGTTGTTTTCTACATGTTTGTTTCTAGCAAAAATATTTTTTTAAAAAATACTTTTTAATGTTTGATACTTTAAAAGAAAATTGGCAAGGATAACACACTTTCTAGTTAAAGAAAATACTAATCTTAAAGGGAAAAATATGTTTTTTTTTAAAAAGTTTTCTTTAAAAAAACACTATTTAAAACTTTAAAAAAACAAGGTGAAATAATTATATAGTTTTTCATTCTTTTACTTACTATTTATTTAAAATAATTTATGAATTGATTTTTCTTTTTAATTTTATCTTTCGCTAACTTTTTTATTTTTCAAATTTAGTTCATGTTTTTTTAATAAACATGAAAATAATAAAATATTAAAAAAATATTTTATTTCAGTTTATTTTTTATAACATAGCTGAATATTACTTTTCAATTTATTTTTTATAACACTATCAACTATCAAAAACATAATTTATTTTCCATATAAACCATTTAAAAAAAACAAAAATTTACTTCCCACCAGACAAAAACTCCTTTCATTTTTATTTGGTCACAAAAACTTATCTGAACAGGTCAACATTTCTCTATAAATAAAAGTACAATAATGATAAAAAGAGAAGCCAACTGTACTAGAAACACAAAAATCTACGTCAGGGCTGCTGATCCATAATTATCAATCCCTTCTTACTTCTTTTACTACAAAACACTTG
>Ga0325414_1005196_pt1 | contig 13723 bp, 9 predicted proteins | sample PopdelMetagenome_8_FD_206183 | JGI IMG/M metagenome (GOLD analysis project Ga0325414, IMG submission 206183) | Populus deltoides microbial communities from Bellville, Georgia, United States - Leaf-PdKOR-R3 | ecosystem: Host-associated > Plants > Phyllosphere > Phylloplane/Leaf | place: USA...
CTTTTCTATTAGATGCCAGTTCTACGGTCCTTATATTCTACATGCATATTGAAGAAAATATCAGAGGAAAACTCAGAATGGCCGAAATGTTCGAAATGATGGCTTCTGTACCTCCTTTAAGAAATGATGTGTTTTCATTTAGCCAAAAAAAATCCTAAATCAAGCTTAGCTTAAAGCAGTAATGTCAAAAGACAATGTAATCATCTTGGAGCGAAATCCAGAATAATTTGGGTAGGTTTTCTTTAAGGATGAAAACAAAAGGATTTCTGACTTTGAAATATTAAACAGTTTTTTTTAAAAAATAATATAAGTCAGTTTATCAACAATATAAACAGTTGATATGTTATTTTCATAATAGTTATATAATTATCGAATTTCAAAATATATGAAATAAAATTTTCTTTACATTTTAGATTTGTAATCTTGAAGTTTGAAAACCTAATTTGATTTAATTATTGATTGTGGTAATTAATAGAATATTATAAGTAAACTTATGTTAGAAAATTTAAATTTACCATTAGAACCATATCCTATGATAGATGATTAGCATCATATAAACTTGGGGTGATACTAGCATGTGTGATAGACCATCATACATATTTATTATAATGTTATACCTAGCAGAGGTTCTTTTTTTTTTTAGATTAATGTGGGTGTTCGGGTCAGCTTGCGCGTACCTCGACTAATTCCATGGGCCCTGAAGTTAACGACCATGTAAATCTTCAGTGGCCATCATATAAGCAACCACATGACTCGAACCTGAGACCACAAAGGGAGCAAACATCTTAGTCCCAAGTTTTTACCATTGGACCACCACCTAAATGGTTTAGCAGAGGTTCTTGTGCTTGGACATGTAGTGCAAAAACATTTTCTTTCCCTTTTTATTTTTATATTTGATTGTCTGACTTATAACACACTAATCGAGTAATATAATTTAAACTATGTTTATGTATATTATTGGTATGCTTAGTTATATCTTTATTATGTATGGATCTTGTTATAACCTAATTTTTTATCCTTTATTTTTATATATATTACAAAAAAAAAACATAGAAAATATGTTTTTTCAGTAAATTTAGTCATTTTGTTATCTTTATTTAATTTTTATGTATTAAAAAACCTTGAAAATCATTAGAAAAACAAAAAAATAAAAAAAAAATATAGTTGAGGATGAAATTAAACAAATAATCAAGAATCAAAAACATAAATTGAGTTTGAGAATTTCTTAGGGGGATGAAATTGAACAAATAATCAAGAATCAAAAAAAAAATTGAGTTTGAGAATTTCTTAGGAGGATGAAATTGAAAAAATAACTTAATTTTGAATAAGATTGAAAGAAATTAAAAGTACAATGATGAGTTTAAAATAAATAGTTAAGTTAGGAATCAATTGAGAGCTTAATTGAAAAAGAAAATCAAAATTAAAAGTTAAATTGATTAAAATTGTATAATTTTAGGAATCAATGATGAATTTGCAACAAGAAGGTAAAATTTGAAGGTCCAAATTGATTCAATTAGGAACAAAATTGAAAAGAAAAATGTAATTCTTTTGAAATTACAGGAATTTGAAAAAAAACAAAGACTAAATTAAAAAAAAGACTAAATTGTAAAAGATCAATTTAAGAATTAATTTGAAGAAATCAAAGATTTAAAGCCCTCATTGAACGAAGTTGATGAAATTTAAAAGTCAATAACTGTAATGAAAAGGAGAAAATATTCGAGAGACCGGTTGACTATTCACATAACTTCGTTTCAGTACCTTTTGTTTCCAATTAGTTCAATCCAGCCCAATTTAGTCCTATAATTTTATCAAATTAATTCGATTTAGTCTCTAATTAATTCATGAGGCAACCTTTCCCTCATAAACCCTCATCCTCCACAGCAGCCTGGGTCTCTTCACACAGGTCCTTTTCTTAACAACCTGTAATAGGCCCAAGAAAAACCCACCAAAGTCAACCCATTCCAGCCTTCATCTTCTTCTCCGGACCAAACCCACGGCCATAAATCACCATCTTCAACCTCCTTACCATACCAGCCACCATCTCTGACAGTCACCGTCGATCGCCCACCATTCTCTACTGGCTTCATACTTGCCCAATCTCCACCTCTTCATGGTGTTTCTCTCACCACAGACTCGGCCACAATAATAGCAAAGTCTGGAGTCCACTCTCGGTCACCACCAACGACAACCACCTCTCTGCCCCACCATAGCAACGACGAGCCCTACACCAGCAGCAAACGGCAACAACTCCTCCACGGCCAGATATTCACGGCGACCATCACATCACCCTCTCAGTTTCGCCCATAACGCCAGCCAGGAGGAGACACCCAAGAGAAATTGGAAGAATGCGGGCTACAAACTGATTTCGTGTCTTTAAGTTTTTGCTAGCAACTTTTGGTGTTTTGTACTCGAAAAGTCAATCTTAAACCCTGGAATTATGATTCTTGTTATTTCTGTATTTAACCTTTTGCATATCAGTATTGTAAATGATATTTTGTATGGCTCTTTTTAAAAAATAAAAATCTCATAAAAAAATAATTGTAAATGAGGAAAAGCCTCAAATAAAAATAAATAACACAAAATTTTGTTTTTTTTAAGTATAATTTGTTATTTAATATTTTGACTATCAATTATAATAATTTAGACTCGATTAATGTGATCTTATCAAAATCTATTAAGCTAATTTACCAGTCACTAAATTTATCTTAAAAAAATTAAAAAGAAAATAAATGGGCCAACACCTAATCTTATTTTTACCATCCTTATTGGATTTATGTTATTTTTAAAATGACTTAGATAATAAGTTTCATTTTAGAGACTAATATCAAAATCTTGCAAAAGAAAATTCTTTTTTAGGAGGATAAATGATAATTTTTTTTATGTAAATAACCAAAATGACAAGTTTTTTTTTAAATGAATCGATGTCACGATTTAATTTTTTATGAATAATCAAATTGATAAGTCTTGTATTTTCAGGGATCAAAGTCAAGTTTTTTTTATCGAATAATGAGAAAAAAAAATAAAAAATAAACTAAAAAAATTAGGATAATTAAGGGCAATAAAAAAGATAATTTCAAGACAACAAATAGTGAAGGTAATCTTTTTGTAAGAAATGATGCACTAAGGGTGACATTGTTCTTCTCTTAAGCATAATTAATCTCTTACTTGAATCTTTGAAACCAATACTAATTTTTAGGATTTTTAATTCTTTCTAATTACTAGATGATGACTCCTAATTTTTCTCGATATGTATCTTCCCATTTCAATTTAGAGGGGGTGGGGGGTGGCTAACATCCAGTGAGATGTGACAAACCTAATGAATTATTCATATTATAACTTGACATGTTATTATATGTTTACTTTTATTTATTTATTATGCTGTGGAAAACTCATAATTTTATCGATTTGATTTTTTTAGATAGATTTGTATGCTAGGGTTTGTTTGAGATTCAAGAGAAATTGAATTTTGTTGTCATTTAATGAAGCTAAGTTTGATTTTTAAAAAAAAAATTAGGTATGTTAAAACTGAAGATATTATGATTATTTTATATTTTATTTTTATTGTGAAGTTGGAAATTTTAGGGAAATTGAAATTTTTTGGAATTGATAAAATTAATATTATTCTATATAAGTTTCATAATCATGGGATAATTGTTCTTGGAATTATCAAGATTCATCTAAAGAGTTGTAGAGGTAAGATTATCTTGAAGTGGCTGAGGGTTTTATTAATTTCATACTTTCTAAATCGAAGAATATTAGTGCATGTGAAATTAGATGTCCATGTGTGAAGTGTAAGAATAAAAAGTTTCACTATGAAGATTTTGGGATGATGCATCTACTTAAAAAAAATATTTGTTGAGGAATACTTATATTGGTATTCAAATGGAAAACCCTATGTTTCTCATAAAACCATGTTAGAAAAGATGGTTGGTTCAACTTCTAGTTTTAACTACATGTATGAGTTTGTAGATGATAATAATAATTCTTATAGGAGTATAGTGATAGATGCAATGTGAATGAACATTACTTATTCAAGTGAAAGTTCACATAACATCCATTTAGATGAAGAATTAAATGTAGATGCAATTAGGTTTCTTGAATTTTTAAAATATTATGATGAACCATGTTAGAAAAGATGATTGGTTGAACTTCTAGTTCTAGCAATGTATATGAGTTTGTAGATGATAATAGTAATCCTTATAAGAGTATGATGATGAATGAATCATGGTTATTCATGTAAAGGTTTATATAGTATCTCTTTAGATGAAGAATCAAATGTAGATGCAGTTAGGTTTCTTGAACTTTTAATATATTCTAATGAACCATTATAGGATGGGTGCGTAACTCATAATAAATTGTTAGTCATTGCACCAGTATTTACCTTCATGTCATATTATAAATTTAGTATGATAGCATTATTAAATGAGCTAAAAACATGTTACCTGAAGAAAATATAAACTGAAAGAGAACTTCTATGATGTAAAATCCATGATGAAACTTCTTAGTATATGATACTGAAAAACTGATATGTAACCAAACTTTTGCACGTTTTACTATGGTGAATATACAAGTTTTATCAAGTGTAAAACATGTCAGCACGCTTGGTATAAACCCAATGATGATAGAGGAAGGACATTTGTCACATACAAAAAATTATATCTTAGGAAAGGGTGATAAATTACATTATATGTTGTGGTAGGTTGGAAATATATGGGTTAAATTCATATAATTAGAGGGAAATTTATGGTCTAAATCATGAAATTTAAATATGCACAATGACATATGAGTCTATTATATTGAAATTGAGAATTAACTTGTGTTATATTTTAGAGATGCCAATAAAAAATTTAAAGAGAGCTATTGCTACTACTAGTTTAACCAATGGTAGTGTTAGGGATGTCAGTGATCATGTTGTTAATTTCGATGTTGATCATGAAGAGATAGTTAATACACACGGTAAAGATTAAGGCTCGTCCATTTTAGGTAGCAGATGTGGGATCCTTTTTTCAAGCTATTCATATTTTGGTAAAATATTGTAGAATAAAAGACCAGCCATTTAATGTAAGTTATACTATTCAAGTTATTTATTTTGATTAGATTATTATAAGATTTATATTAAATGAAAATAATTGACCTTATGTGAATTTGTTTTGCAAGTTTACAAATATTAAAGTTGGGCATTTTATTTTGAGGAGCCATTGTTTCAGTGGATTCAACTTTATGATCATCTTCAATGGATGACTATGGTAGATGCTTGGTAAGACTATTTAAGGTAAAAATTATTTTCAAATTTAATTTTTACCAAGTCAATTGATTGAAATAAGAGGTAAAATCGCAAGAAAATTAAAGTTTTTGGATCAATTAAAGGTTAAATTAAAAAAAAAATCACAACTAAGGACCATTTTAAAAAAGACACAAAACTTTGGGGACTTAATGATTAAAATCAGGGGTGAAATTGAAAAAAAATTAAAAGTTTAATGGTCAATTGAGGGTCAAATTGATAAATCCAAAATCTTGGACCGAAATGAAAAAGGCTTTGAAATTCGGTGTTGGAATTGAAGATTAACAAGGGCAAAATTGAAAGTTTAAAGTCAATCAAGGGGTGTCATTGAGAGAAATTAGAAATTGAAGGAGTAAAATGAACTTTGCTAAAATGACACCGTTTTGGGGTTGACTATTCATCTTCTTCTTTACATTTTCGCCAGAAAAGCTACTCAAGGGCTAAGTGACAAAACTTATACGAAAACAATCACCTAACATTTGACTACACCCTAGTGTGATCCATTCTGGTCAATTGACGCCACAGTGGTTGTGGCACTGTCCCAAAGTGGTCAACCCGACCAACCCTTTTCCTGCAACAAATCTGACAGTCCATGATAACTACTTTGAGTCAATAGTTGGGATCCTTCCTAGTCGAATAAGGGCCAAGATTTAACATCAGTAAAGACGAAACATCCCTCTTTCATGTCCTATATATAGGGGTGGATTTCATGGCCTGGGGAAGGAGAAAATCGGTTCTAAAGTTGACAAAAAAATCAGTCTTCCCCCTATTTTTGCTGCTAGCGTGATCTTCTCTCTCTGTCTTCTCTCTCCATCAACCACCAACACTCTCTTTACCGGCTTTTCCACCACCATCTCTACCAAAAACAAATGGATGGCCACCTCTCGTCAGGAATAGCCACCACAAACAAATGGTTGGCCACCTCTCGTCAGGAGTAACCACCACAAGTTTCACTCTCTCCTCTATAAATCTCCCTCCCACAGCTGACGCCGACCACCACTCCTTCCACCAACACCTCCTGAGCCATCGTTCGAACCTCCTCATCACGACCACGACCCTCACATGAGGCACCTTTTCCTCTCTTCCTTTTCTTCTTCTTCTTTTTCTCCTCCTCCTCCTCCTCCTTCTTCTTCCTCATGCCCACTACATGTAGAATTCATTTCTGCATGTAACAGCTAATTAATTAACATGGTCACTAGGCTGGGCCAACAACCACGTGGCCTATGGATTGGACTCGTGTTAGCCTAGCTTAGACAGCTAGGTCGGGTCTTGCCCAGCCTAAAAAAAAAAGAAGGCCAGGTATGTTGGGCTGCCAGTTGGTCCAACCAGACTCGGCTAGGCCGGGCTAAGTCCATATATTTAATAATAATATATTATTATATATAAAAAATAAATTTCAAAGTACTTTCAAAATTTTTTTTTGTTAATTTCTTGTATGTTTTTTCAACAATTTTGCATAATATCGGACTATATATTTACACTGTAAGATACATATTCGACATTAAAATACTTGATTTTCTCCAAAACGTTGCTTAATTTTTTTTGAAAATTCCAAAAAAATCTCAAAATTTTCAAATTAATTTTCACTTTTAAAAAACAAAAAAAAACATCATATTTAGTTTTTACTGATAGAATAGGTGATACAATACTTGATTGGTAATTTATTTATTGATGAAATGTGAAGAATTTGCTGCAGAAGAAAAGTTGAATAATGCAGAAGTAGAGAAAGAAGAAGAGAATGAATTTCTTTGTGAGAAAGAAGAAGAATTAAACGTTTAGAAAATCTGCAATCTGCATGCAGCATTTACTTCTTTTATTTTTCTTACATTTCTCAGAGTACATGAATACATATATATACACATATTCTAACTAACTTCTTTTAACTAACTTAATAGTTATAACTAACTTTATATGTATTAGTTATAACTGCAATTACAATTTATATGAGAAATGACAGAATGGCCAGTCTTCTTAGTCTTCTGTGGATGTTGATTCTTCTGCATGCGTGGCGTTCTCTGTAATCTTGGAAGGTTTCATATGTTCCTTATGTGTATTGATAGTTTGCTCTAGATTCCAATATCCCCCCCTCAAGATGGGAATGAACATTCACCATTCCCATCTTGCCAAGGATAGGATTAAATGTGTGATAACCAGGTGGTTTGGTGAGTGCGTCAGCTAATTGAAATCTGGAAGGAATGTGAATGATTGTAAGTAGTCATTCCTGTAGTTTTATGCGTACAAGATGACAGTCAAGTTGTATATGTTTGGTGCGTTCATGATGGACTGGGTTGGAGGCGATTTCTGAGGCTGGTTTGCTGTCTATGTATAGCAAGGCAGGCTGAGAGTGAGGTATGTGGAAATCTGCCAACAAATAAGTCAGCTATTGAATTTCACACGATGTAGTTGCCAAAGCTCGATATTAAGCTTCTGCTGAGGACCTATTTACAGTAGGTTATTTCTTTGATTTTCAGGAGATGAGTGAATCTCCAAGAAAAACTAGATATCCAGTTACACTTCTTCTAGTATTAATGCAACCTCCCCAATCACTGTCAGAATAAGCCTTTAAATGAAAAGTAGAATCAGCTTTGAGAAGTAATCCTTGACCTGGTGTTGCTTTAAGATACCGAAGAACTCTCTCTGCAGCTTGCATATGCATTGTATGCGGGTTGGACATGAATTGGCTGAGAGTTTGGATGGCATATGATAAATCTGGGCGTGTGAGTGTGAGATAGAGAAGTCTGCCAATGAGTCTACGATAAAAGGCAGGATCGGATAAGGAAGGGCTAGCATCATGGGTACTGAGTTTCAGTGTGGATTCCATTGGAAAACTGACTGGTTTAGCGCCAGAAAAACCACTGTCTGCAAGTATATCTAAGGCATATTTTATTTGGCAAAGAACAATGCCTTTGGCAGATCTAGCTACCTCAATGCCGAGAAAGTACTTCAGGTTTCCCAAATCTTTGATAGGGAAAGTCGTGCGAAGGTACTGTTTCACTTTGTTGAGTGCTGTAAGAGTGTTGGAAGCGATGAATACATCATCAACATAGATTAAAACTGCAATGAAGTCGTTGGTAGATTTCCTGATGAAGAGGCTAGAATCTGATTTTGCTTGTAGAAATCCAAAGTATAATAGACATGTAGATAACTTGGAAAACCATTGTCGTGAAGCTTGTTTTAGACCATATATGCTCCTTTTGAGTTTGCAGACTCGAGGATCATTTGGATTGGAGTAACCTAGTGGTAATTGCATATATACTTCCTCATGTAAGTCATCATGTAAGAAGGCATTGTCCACATCAAGCTGATGTAAATGCCAATTGTTGACGGCAGCAATGGTGAGAAGAACTCTAACTGTTGTTATCTTTGCAACATAAGAGAAAGTGTCAAAGAAATCAATGCCTTCTAGTTGTGCGTATCCTTTACTACCAATCGTGTCTTATATCATTCAACCTTTCCATGAGCTTGGAATTTAACTTTGTATACCCACTTACATCCAATGGCAAATTTATTCTGTGGCAGAAGTACTAAATCCCAAGTTCGGTTTTGCTCAAGAGCTATGATTTCATTTGTCATAGCATTTTGCCAATGAGGAATGGAGCTAGCTTGTTTGTAAGTTTTTGGTTCAAAAACAGATGAAACAGAAGAGGTGAAAGCACATTGTTGTAAAGATAATTTGGAATTAGATAAGTAAGAAAAGATAGAGTATGGCTTACTAGGAAGGGAGTAATCTGAAGAGCTTGGAGTTGCTAAAGGAGTTTTAGTCATATTTCCACAATAATACTGCTTTAAGTAAGTAGGTGGATGTTTATTTCTTTCAGACCTTCTGAGTTGGGAAATATTATGATGAGTTAGGGGAGAAGTTTGAGGAATAGAAGGTTGTAAAGGGGAGGTTGCAGGAACAACAGAATTGTTTAAAGGTGACTGTGCTGGGATACAAGGAAATGAGTCAAAAATTTAAGGATAGTCAGGAAACACAAGGGGTGTATGAACTGTGTTTGGAATAGGTGGGAATGTGGATTCATGAAACACAACATTACGAGACACAAAGGTTTTGCAGGTTGATAAGTCGAGCACTTTATATCTTTTAATATGTGGAGGGTAGCTAAGAAAAATGCATTTTGTGGCTCGTGGTTGAAATTTTCCTCTGTTGTGTGTGATTGAGCTAGCAAAACATAAACAGCCGAACACCCTTAAGTAATTATAATGTGGTGGTTTGTTAAAAAGAACCTAATAAGGTGTTTGATTTTGGAGAATGAGAGAAGGGGTGCGATTGATTAGGTGAGTGGCTGTGAGAATGCAATCTGTCCAATAAGTTAAAGGAAGTTGGGATTGAAACATTAGAGATCTAGCTTCATTTAGCAGGTGTTGATGTTTCCTTTCAACCCTTCCATTCTGTTCAGGTGTTTCAACACAGGTTAATTGATGAATGATGCCATGTTTTTGGTAAAAAGTAGGCGTATTAAACTCTTGTCCATTGTCTGATCTAAGAGTTTTTATCTTGGTGTTGAATTGAGTATGAACATAGGCTAGAAAGTTGCTAAGAAGATCTCGTGTCTCATATTTAGATTTCATTAAAAATAACCAAGTAAATCTACTGTAATCATCTATAATGGTAAGGAAAAACTGATAACCAGAATATGAAGTAACAAAGAAGGGTCCCCAAAGGTCAATGTGAATTAATTGAAAAGCCTCTATGGATTTATTAACAAACAAGGAAAAGGGCAACCGTTTTTATTTAGCTAGCGGGCAAATTTCACAAATGAAATTGTTGCTAATAGTGACTGAAGGATCAGTTTTGTTCAAAAGATTGATTTTGAAAGTAGGGATGTGGCCTAAACGTAAATGCCAAAGATCAGTGGCAACAACATAGGACTTGATTATTGATCTAGGAGGTAAGCCTTTGATAGTTTGATCAGGGGGTTTGTGAAGACTGTATAGACCAGATTCAGCTTCAGCAAGCCCAATCATCTTCCATTTGTTTAGATCCTGCAGGATACATTTCGTGTGAAGGAAAAATAAGCTAATAGTGTTATCAGCAGTTAATCTTGAAACAGAAATCAGATTGATATTGAATGCTGGAACATAAAGTGCATTGTCAAAATGATGTTAAGAGATAATTTAACCATCCTAGTGAAAACAATTGGTACATGTTGACCATTTGGTAGATGAACTTTGGACTGAGTTTTAGGCAAAATAATGGATTCGAAAAGAAGGGGGCTACAGATCATGTGATATGTTGCTCCTGTATCAAGAATCCAAGAAAATATGTTCTAAGGTGAAGATATTGTATGACATGAAAAGGATATACCTGATATAGATACTTCCTTAGTAGTATTATTTATCTTTGAGTTGGAAATGCTATTTGCGAGAGTGAGTAGATTTTGCATCTGTCCTTGAGAGAAAACAATGTTAGAAGTGTCAAGATGTTGCTCCAAGGCAGTAGTATTATGTGCAGTGGGTAATCTTTGAAAATTTCTGCTAGTATGTGGCATAGTGGCAAATCTTTTCCCTCTTAGCCCCTTCCATCCAGGAGGGTATCTAATAATTTGAAAACATTTATTAACAACATGTCCAGGATATCCACAGTGGGAGCAGGTTGCCTTAGTTTTCCTTTTTGTTTAGCAAAGCGTGTAGTATATGTTGAACCTGATCTGGAATTTGGATTATGGTATTGTTCAGCAACCATTGCTTATGAATCAATGGGAATCCCTACTGCATTTGTTAGGGACCTCTGACTCTCTTCTTGTAGAAGCAGGGAAAAGACTCTGCCTATAGATGGCAAAGGAGTTTGGAGCAATAATTGACTTCTGACTGTTGAGTAAGAATCATGAAGTCCTACCAAAAATTTCATAACATAATCTGATTATTGTCAATCTGTTAGATGCTTTAAAATGTTGTATGAGCATGAATCAAGATTTCCACATCTGCAGTTTGAGATTTGACAATAACTGATGTATTCATCCCATAACGCCTTGAATTCACTGAAATATTCAATGACAGATTTTGAGTTCTGAGAAATGGAACTTAAAGATTTCCCTAAACTGAAGACCCTTGGTCCATCACTTTTGAGATATCTAACTCTTAATTCTTCTCAAATGTTGAATGCCGCTGTGATGTAAAGAAGGCTGCTGCGAATGTCCTTGGCAATTGAATTCATCAGCCATGACAAAACCAGATTCTTTGATCTTAGTCATGCCACACGAAGTGATTGATTGGTGGTGTTTGGTTGAACTAAAGAACCATCAATGAAGGCAATCTTGGCTTTCACTGTTAAGGCAATTGTCATGGATCTACTCCATGCAATATAATTTTCACCAGTGAAAATTTCAGAAACCAGAAGTGCACCAGGATTATCAGAAGGGTGGAGGTAGTAGCAGCTGGAAGAATCATCAGAAATATTTAGAGTAGTGGTATTGTAATATTTTGTATTAAAAGATAGAAAAATACAATAAAGCCTTTGGAGGCTTAAAAGTTAGAATAAATGAATAAGGGGTATAGAGGTAATTCAACAAAACTTGATAAATATAAATAGGAAGTAAAAAAAAGAAGAGAGAGAGGTCTGAAATTAAGAGAGCAAACCGGCAGGAGAGAAAAGGAGGAGGAAGAAGAAGAAGAGAAAAGAGGGAAATTGGAAGGGAAATAGAAAGGAATTGAAGGAAATAAGTAAAAAGGTAAGATTATGTATAAATATGTGTTAATTAAGCTTTAATTTTGATTTTGATAAATGTTAGGGTTATGAAATTTGTGTTTTGAGTTTGATTGATGAGTTAATTTGGATGTTGTAGGGTTAATTGTTGTGGGTATTTAATGATTTAATTGATTATGGAAGATTGTGATGATTTTGAGTTATAGTTTTGTTTGAATGGTGAATTTTGAGTTAAAAATCAGGGGAGAACAGTAGGTTTCTGTTAAAATTCTGGATTGGAGGTTGAAGATGATGAAAATTCAATTTGGTCCCTCAATTTGCAAAAATTATAGTTTAGTCCCCGAACTTTGGAAAATTACAAATTGGTCCCTGGAGCCTATTCCGAGATTCTGGAAAGAATGAAATATGAATTCTGGAAAGAATTACTGTAAAGATAAGAGAATTTAACACTTTCAAATTAGTCCTCCAATTTGACAAAAATTACAATTTGACCCTAAAAATTTGTTAAAATTCCAGAATGGTCCTTGGAGTATAATGAGATGATCTGGACAGAAATGAGGACTGATTATAATCAGAAATTCAGTATAGTAATGGATTTATGACAATTTCAGTTTGGTCCTTCAATTTGATAAAAGTTGCAATTTGACCCTTAAAAATAGGATAAATTACAGATTAGTCCCTAGCTGTAATATTAGCTTTTTCAGATTGGTTTGATGAATAATTAAGGATTATTTAGTGAATTATTATCAATTTTATTAGTTGTTTTATTATGGATTAGATTTCGAAAAAACCGTTAAATTTTGGATTTTTGAGAAAATTGACTAGTTAATTCAAAAACATATAGGGTTATGGAATATACCCTTAGATAAGTGTATTAAATAGGTTATATGTTCTTTTGAGTCATTTTTGAGTATGTCTCCTTTATATCCAGATAATCCTGATATTCTACCGGCGAGACGTCAGTAGGATTTTCTTCGATATCAGCTTTGAGTTTTGTTGCTTTTGAGTCAGGTGAGTGAATAATTTTCCATATGCATGAGAAATAGTATAAATATTTTATTTGTTATTATGAATTGAATCATGCTTCTTGATAATATATATGTTGATTATTATCATTGTTTTGATAAAGCATGATCAATTGTTGAATCTGAATTCTTGATATGAACCAGTATATATTTTAAATTGAATTCTGAATTGATAGCTCCTCATTTGATTGATGTCATGAGTTGAGCCTTGAGATATGAATATGTCTGTCTGATTATGATTATGAACCTATGGTATGTCAGTCAGAACACCCATGCTAACAGGGTAGTGTTAGTCTTTGTGCACATCATATCTGAACCCTAGTTGGTCGGGGGAGTCACCAACCTGTGTGGACTGATCATCTCACAGTACGGAGCCTCATGCTCATTGCATTTTGATTTTCTGACGAGCTTTACCATATGATATTCTTGTTATGGCTCATTTGAGAAACCTTTCTATAAGAACCTAGAGCCATACTTGTATATATATTTCTCATTGTTGTATTACCTCGTGTGTGTATATTGAACATTATTTACTCACTGAGTTGTTGAACTCACCATCTCATTATTTATCTTTTCAGGCTTATAGCTTGATAGCAGGTTACTTTTGTTGAACCTTCTGAACCTGCTTTTTGATTGTAATTTCATTTTTGTCAAGTTAGTGCTCCAAAACTATGAATTATATTAACTCTTGTATTAAGACAATTCAATTATATTATGAAGTTGATTTTGTTATTAATGCTGCGTTGAACTCTGATTGAGTTAGGATAAGTT
>Ga0325414_1005197_pt1 | contig 13722 bp, 6 predicted proteins | sample PopdelMetagenome_8_FD_206183 | JGI IMG/M metagenome (GOLD analysis project Ga0325414, IMG submission 206183) | Populus deltoides microbial communities from Bellville, Georgia, United States - Leaf-PdKOR-R3 | ecosystem: Host-associated > Plants > Phyllosphere > Phylloplane/Leaf | place: USA...
ACTTCATGTGAATATTATCAGGGGCATCAATGATCAGGCATCTGAAAATCAAAATCCTGAAAGATATCATCACCATTTTTAACTAGGAAAAGAGAATAAAAAAAAAGTATAACTACATACAGAATGCCATAATGAACTGTCACGAAGGCATTACAGGGTCCCAGAAAACAAAACACTATGCTAAACCATGTCATTTTTACCTTACTGGACCAAGCTTTTAACTCTCGTATCATGTGTTTAAGAGTCTAAGACTGTTCAATAAACTTGAAATTACAATAAACAAGAAGTGCGAGGGGGTGGGGGTGGCTATCAATCTACGACAAAAATGCAAGAAATCAACGTTTTTGCAGCAAATTTCAAGACATATAGTCTTGTGTATCTGGGTTGTCAGCTCTTGGTGTTTCTCCTTGTTCGTTTCCGATAGTTCTCTTGCTCATGTTAGCTCTCTGCACTAAACGAACCAATGCTTGAACCACTTCTGACATAGGAGGTCGAAACTCTGGCTCAGGCTGCCACAAAAACAATGATAATAAGCATCAGAACTTAAATTCATACAATATTTAGCACACTCCCTTTTCCCCTTCTACAACTGCAGTAATGCCCAAAACATGCCAAGCTGCGAATCTGAACTCCCAATATCTATGTTTCGGTAAAAACTGCAATATGGTACCTAGCTTCAAAACCCCCTTCCCTCAAATAAACCTCACCAAAGCTCCCTCTTTCAAGTAATACATTACCTGGACACAGAGAGCAATAACATCAGCAAACCGGGAAAGAGATTTGACAGGGTAGAGCCCTTTGAGTTCTGGATCAACCATTTTCGATAAGGAATCAATGTCATGGAGCTGAGGAGTTGCCCAGCGAACCAAAGATTGCTCAGATCTAGGCCTTGAGCTGTTAACAATTAACATTGCAATGAGATTAGGAACTAACTGATTTTTATCCCATCTTTAGTTATAATTATGTTGGTAAATAGGATAATCAGCGTGATTATGGCAATGAGATCATCTCTCTCATCATATTGTTTATGTTATCATTTCACCTGTCAAATGGTTTACGTCCAGTTAGAAGCTCCAACATGACTGCACCAAAACTGTAAACATCACTCTTTAGAGTATAATGACCGGACATAGCTACCTCAGGTGCACTGTATCCAGAACCTGCATTATAGTTCAAAACCTGCATGTTGTGAAAAACAGAGGACTCAGAAAAAAGTTTAAGCAAATAGCTGTGCGTGTTTAGAGATTAGTCTAGCCTCTAGACTAAGATACGGGTAAAAATAGACCAGATAAAGACAAGAAGCTTTTCACCACCAATTAAGTGGTTGTGAATTCACTCACTGGAATCCAGGAAAATCTTGCAAATTTGATAACATGAAATAAATGATTCCTCAAATGCAACATCCAGAAAGTGAAATAAGCTAACTAGCTACAATGAAACCACTTGTATTTTGCTGGGTAGTTCTTACATAATAGATCCTGCAAGAACCCAGAATACTAGATGTTGCACCATCTCAAATTATGCTACTACCACATCATGGATTTTGGAACCAAGTTCTCTTTTGGAGAGCTTGACCAGATTAGCAATCAAAAGAAGAGAGGTTAAAGCATAAGTTAGAAGTATTCATCACCCTATCCGGTCATAAATTGCAGATGAATTTCATAAAAAAAATATATACACAGAAAAGAAATGTGTGCAGTGACAGATGGAAAACCTTGGTAATCTTCACCTCAAGTGAACTTCAAACGTAAAAGCTCAGGCAACGAAGTTCTTCACAATTCACATCAAAGAAACACTATCTATGGACTATCTGGAAAATTTAAATGAAGGTTCATGATCAACCTGGTCTGCATTATGGAGACTGCTTGCCAGGCCAGCATCTGAGAGATGTGGATTGAGCTCTGTGTCCAATAATATATTCGCTGACTTGATATTCTTATGAATAATAGATGGCGAACAAACTTCATGCAGGTACCTGAAGAAAACCCTTTGAGTATCAGGAAGCTCGTCACTAATATCATAGATAAGTTACCACTGATTTATGAAGGTCTCGGTTGCAAAGGTTGCACTCTTTCCCTATCTTTTGGTAAGTTCTAGATTACAACATCAAAATTCTTTAACAAAAGTCTAGGCCATGTCCTGCATCTTAGAAAGAGTGAGGACTGTTCACGTGGAGTAGAAACAGATATGCCAAAGCAACTTCTTCATATGCAAAGGTTTTAGATGCTCAGAAAATGAGTTGATAAAAAGTTCACCTTGTTTTGCTGGCCTCAGGTTTTTACATTATTAAAATTCATACCATACTAAATAGTTAATGATTATCATTTTTGTTGAATCATTCAAGTGGCGATGACCCAATCCCTTTGCTCCAATATTTGAATAATAAAGCAGATGATAGATAACGGGGAAGAGAATGGAGGACGTGTTCACATTTTTTTTTGGCACAATTTGATGTTAGTGAGAAACAATTAGAACTATAGAATTCCTTTTCTGAACTTACTCCAATGCCCGAGCAGTCCCCAGAGCTATCTTGACACGGGAATTCCATATCAAAGGTTTGCTGTATTCATCTGATAGATGCAAGAAGTCATGCAGTGAGCCATTTTTATGGAACTCATAGACCAGCAGATGCTGTCCATGCTCTGAACAATAGCCCACTAGTTCTGTCACGTTTGGATGATGCAACAAGGAAATGCTTGAAACCATCTCCATAAAATCATCAGACATATGGCTGGGCAGAATGCCTGAATCTAGTTTCTTCACAGCAACCTACAGTGTTGTCAAGCAGAAGTTACAACTTAATAAGGTATAGGGACAGTGTGCATGTTAAAGAGAAATTTTCTTAAGGAAACATGTGCACAAAATTTCTTCCTATACGAACACTAGTCATCACTCTATCCAGACTCTTACAAATCTTTCCACAAATGCCTTAATTATCTCAGCGGGCATGTCATTCATAATAGAGAATGGAAAGCCCAGCAGAAAGTATAAAATGGAGCAGACATGTCCAAGAAGACTATGTTCTATCCTTTTAACTGAAATAGCCAAATTGATTTGAAAGGCGAGGAAAGTATACCTTCCCATCATCAAACTCAGCTCGATAAACACGTCCAAAAGACCCCTCACCAAGAAGATGGTCAACACTGAAGCTGCCAGTAGCCATCTGCAGGTCTGCTACTGAGTATGATGTCACGTTTACAGGAGCAGCAACAGGTTTCTTGACAACAACGGGCTTTGGTGAAAATTCCTCCTCGTCAAATGACTTGTGACGATCAATAGGTGGAGGTCTAAGATTTGTTGAGGCTGGGGTGTCAAATGTCTTTGTATTTACCATGGAAGAATTTTGCATAGACTTCATTTCTGCAGTACAATTTCAAAGACAAGATCACAAGACAAAGGTCATATTACAATAAAGAAAGGGGGAAGACAAAGAAAAATGTCAAGCATGATGGTTCTGAAACCAAGAAGCTAATGAGATGAACCTCAAGCTACACTGAAGTAGTGAAGCTCAACATGGCACTGCTTTTGTCAAGTTATGGGACTTGAAGTTTTCAAGTCAACCAAGTTCATTTGGAGCTAACCACAGGGTAGTGCCTGTGTCACAACTCAGATATGCTAAGGTTTTCACTAGAGAATTTTATACCTGATAAAAGAAAAGGGACGCTTTAAAATTTGAAAGTATTTTATTTATGTGTTTTCCATTTGAGCTATTAATTCCTAGACATTTAAAATATATTCCTGAATCACTGATTTTCAAATTTTGAGTTCTAATTCTGTCAAATTATCAGCAAAAAAAGTGAACAGATTGCAAAGCATACTAATAAATCATAATTGTTTGTGGATAATTTGCAAAGCCATCCTCCTCACTTCCAGTCTGTAAAGTAACAAACAAGAATGCCCATTAAGCAATCTAATGCAGTTGTGCAAAAAGGTAAAATGATGCAAACAATACTTGTGCTGTACTGACTTGCTGTACTGTTGTATTGCTAGTGGACTTATGCATGTTTCATCAATGATGCTCAACAGAAAGAAAGGTGCTTTTAAGAAAGGGTCTACCTTGTATATCATTTGTTGAAGAAAGAGGAGCAAATGGCTGATTATCAAGCATTTCTAGATCTAAGGAGGACCTCCTGGATCTTCTCTTCACCAAAAAGAATGCCACTATCCCCCCAACAACAAATATGGATATGATTATTCCTGCTATGCCACCACCCCCTATTCCTGATTTCTTGCTGCCACCACCAGCACCACCGCCTGATGGGTTGTCATTGCCACCAGATTTATGGCTCGGGCCTTTGGGGGTTGGAGGTGTGCCAGGTGGAGGAGGGGGTGCAGGTCCTGAGTTCCAATTGTTACCGTCCTTCCTGTCAAGATTATTCAGATTATAATATGGAAGCATTTTTTTCTTATGAAACAATAGGACAATAAGGACAATTTCCATTATGCTGCAAATAGAAAATGCTTACTGTAGATTAATGCTGTTTAACTGGCTAGGGATCCAACCTGTAAAACGATTATTTCCAACATTCCTGAAAACCATAATCTGAAAATAATAAGCTGCAAGGCAATTTCTTAATAGCAAACAGATAGAAGACAATGCTCCTGGTGAATTTAACAGAAACGCTGGTTACCCACAGATTTTCAAGAGGAAGACTTGCAAGGACATTGATAGAGCCGGTAAATTGGTTGTTTTGCAAATACCTGCCAAAGGACAAATTAAGGAAAAGGGGCCACGACAATATATGAAGTTCTACTATCAGAGAAGGCCATTTTGAAACTTACATTGATGTCATACTTGAAAGTGAGCTAAAACTCTGAGGTAGATCACCTGTCAGGGAGTTGAATGACAAATCCCTGTAGTGGCATCGAGAAATGATTATTACTTTGTTTTCTTTTTTTCTTCCATAAAACTAGATAGATATATTTAACATGATAAATTACTGAACAAACTTCAATTTGATCTACTTGTTGAGGAAAAAATGGCACTTCGATAAAATTTCAGCCGCAGACATTATAGAGGATAATAAGAAAAACAGTAATCGAAACAAAAAATGTTGTCTTTAGTAGAAACATAATATGCATCTGCAGAAGTTTTCTTGTTGCGTTACTGACAGTGAAGTGCTTTAGCATCAACCCTAATTTTTTACGCAGGTCGAGAAAGTAGAAGAATAACAAAAGATTCGTTGCACTGTAGCAATCCGTCAAAGTAACAGAGAAACCATGCAACACCCTTCTAATGTAGGCAGCCAAGTAAAATTATTTTCTTATTTAATAAGAAAGTCTGAGAAGATCTCACAAGGTGGAGAGAGAAGGAAGTTGTCTGAACACATCTCCCAACTGATTCTGAAGCTGATTGTGACCAAGATTTCTACATTCTCAAAGAAAAAAGAAAAGGAATTAGCTTTGCACCTTTAATAAGTTGAAATTGAAAATTATTGACTGGAAATTACTTACAAGTATTTAAGAGAAGGCAATTGAGAAATGGAATACGGGATTCCTCCGCTAAATTGATTATTAGCAAGATTTCTGAGTACAGGAGAACATCAAATGTAAATCATCACAAAATCAGAAAAAGGCAGGAATAACTCAACTAAGAAAGAAATGAAGAATAAAGCATACAATTGCTGCAAGTTTGGAGGAAGTTGATCAGGTATGTTGCCTGCAAGATTATTATAACTCATGTCTCTGCAGAACTCGTTAAATCACATGTCAAGACATAGAAATGTATAGGATTGGGACAGACAAAATATATAGGATAAGAAACCTCACAGGTTTGTTACTGCTGTCAAACTGGTGAGCTGGTATCCCAATGACCCAGAAAGTCCAAGACTGGGTAATTTACTGAAAATATAAGAAAAAAACAGTGTAGGTAAAAGAATCAGCGTCAATAGCTTTCTATAGGATAAAATATCAGAAAGAACAGAAGATTACATTTCTGTAACTCGTGAGCCTGAGCAAATAATGCCTTTCCAGTTTTGCCCACATGGATCATCACCATTTATGCTCCATTGTGTTAGCTGCCCTGGTGAATTCAAACTGCTGAACATGACCCTTAGAGCAGAGGCTGCATGAAAAACAAGTAACAAATTAGGATAGATGTATCACTCAGTAGAGAGAGAATCATCAAACATATTTCTTGCCAACTAAAAATTTTCCTGTAGCGATCGTACTTTTCAAATCACAGGATGGTGACATTATTGCAGTACTTGATCGTATAACATGTAGAATTGGAGCTCAATATGTGATATTTAGCCATTGTCTGAGCATTTGGAAATTGATGTTTTATCTTTCTTGCAAAGCTAATGGAAGAAAAATGTAAAATCCTTTCTTACAGCATTGACTTGGTTAATTCTAGATGTAGACCATGTTGCCCATAATGGCTGGCTTCTAGCAAACCAAGTGGGAATTGAGTGGTGAGTTGGAAAGTGAAAAACGAATGAAAGCATCACATTTGAGAAATTTCCCTGTTCCTATTTACATGCATCCATCTTCCAAGGGTGCTAAATTAAAGAAGAGAACTCAGACTTCTCAGGGAAAACTGTTTTAGAAAAAGACCCAACTTCGTACAAAGCAATTTTTAACTCCACTAATCTAGGACCCAATATTAAAAGGGAGACATGAGAGTGAGAGAGAGTGGTTTGGTTATGCTTTGTAACCCTTTTGATTGTCAGACGCATTTAGAGGTACAAATGTTCATCAATGTCAGAGAGGATCACCTTTTAACTGATATAGGACTGTTTAAAGCATCAAGAATTCAGCCTAATAAGTACCGACTGTGTGTACTTGAAATGATTTATGGCTTCTACGAATCCCCTAATACTCAAAATTGAAACAATCTTGATACTCAACAATCACCTACAGAAATCTCCAACCAACACTCTTTAAGGATCACTACCTTATTTTAGATATCCACACAATGATAGCCCCTTCATTCTACAAATAATGAAATGCATTACAATCCGGGAAATCAAAAACCAGTGTAAGGGGAGTGAACAACCGGAATACGCAAAACCTGGAAGCGAAAATTGTACAAGCAAAAAAAAAAAAGAATCTTTTTAAAGATGCCTTTTATTTCCTGATAATATTCTTTTTATTCACAAAGCAATCACCTTTGGACTAAACAAGGTAAATTAATATATACCTAAGACAGCAGCAGCAGCATATGTCACACATAAAATTTTGGATTTCTTAAATGATAGACAATGAAAGCAAAGCTGAAACCAGTAATTGCAGACAAGAAATTGAATTTATATTTAATATCACTGTCCTTAGCTGGAGATTCTATTTTCCCAGAAAAAAGAACCAAACTTTTCTCAACCCAGAACTGATCTCCACAGTTTAGCACCAATCTGCTTCTTAAAACAGCCCAAACACACTGTAGTTTCAGAAATAAACAAGACAAAAGCAAAATCTGGAAATGCATCAAAGACAGCATCTTTTGTGGTCCTGACATCATAATTAGAAGCAGCAGCAGCAATCCAAAACCAAATAGTAGCAAGGAAGAAGCAACAAGAAAAGAAGCAAAATGAATAAAATAAAGGAACAAGAAATGCAGATGTGTCAAGAGAAAGTTAGCACATGCAAGAAACAGAAAAGAAAAGGCACAAAAAGGTGTGAGAAGATAACAGTAAAGTAGTGAATGAATTTAGTTTTTTTTTTGGTGTTAAGTTAATGAATGTGTTGAGTAAACTAACTGACCATCATTTGGATCTGTTGCACCATTGACGCATCCAAAAATGCAGACTATGAGGAGTGACACTAGCAGCTCAACTCCTCTCCAATTCTCCATTATCTCATCTAAAAACACTCAGGTCTGTCTGTCTGTCTTACCCACAACCCAGAAAAAGACCACCCCTTGTCTAAATGACTTGTTTTTTTAAGAGCTAATCTACTATGGGGTTTTCTTTTTATGGGATGATTATATTCTAAAATATTTATACATCCCTCCAACAAAAGCTGGCAAACACGATTTGCCAGAAGAATCCAAGGCCACAGAATCCTCTCTCTGTCTGTCTGGTATTTTTTATTTGTGTTTTATCACATTCTCCTTCGCTTTGTGCTGTTTCGGTAGGTGTGCATCAACTGGCTATATTTTGCTTAGCTTTTTTTTTTCTTTGTTTTGTTTTTTTAAAAATAGTGTCAGTCCGTGAACGGCTATTACTTGGTGGATTTTTTTAAAAAAAATATATTAAAATAATATTTTTTTTATTTTTTAAAATATATTTTATTAAAATAATATAAAAATATTAGAAAATTCAACTAAAAATAAAAATATTTTAAATTTTATAAAAATATTTTTAAACCACAAAAACAAATAGAACTTGACGAATGTTTGCCATAATTTTCGTTTATGTTTTTAAGAGGTTTTAAAAAATACTTTTAATATAAAAAATATTAAATTTATATTTTTAGTGATTTTTGATAATTTTGATATATCAATGTTAAAAATTTATTTTAATATATTTTTAAATAAAAATTTATTTTGAAAATCCAAATTAATTAAAAAAAACATATACTAATATTAATTAATAGTGATAATGATGGTAACTAGATTTAAAATTTATTTGGAACAGTATTTCATCTAGAATTTTTAAGAAATTTGAATTTATTTTTTAAAAAATTTATTTTTTATTTATTTTTAAATTTTTCAAAATATTAATATTTTTTTAATATATTTTCATACAAAAATTATTTTAAAAAACATATATATATAGATATAAAATACTCAAAATCACATGTAAAAACGTCACTTTTACCAGAGGTGGACGGGCCAACCACGAAACACTGGACGTGGACACTCTTGTTTTATTCTCATTTCTCGCTCTCCTCCCCCTTTTTTATTTTCCTGTCATAAACAGAAACATATAACCGAAGCAAGTGAGTCTGGTTTTGTTGTTCCATCCATTGTCTTTCAAATTATTTTTTGTTTAAATTGATCTTTTTAGGTATTTTTTATAGTTTTAATATTCTGATATTAAAAATAAAAAATATTATTTAGATATATTTTAATTAAAATTTATTTCTGTTTTTTCTAAAAAAAATATTAAATTGATGCGAGGTGTCATTGAAAATATTTGGTGGGTGACAGAAGGGTTGGGGGCCAGAATTAACGGATACTTCGACTGTGTTGATTGGTTGAAGCGGGTAAAAAATCATTTTCCACGTCATCTTATAATATTTTTGTTGAGGTAAGGTGGCCATCACTATCACGATTTTCATTCGCGAGCTGACCTGCCGGTCACGTTATTTTCTCCAGTTGGGGCATGACCGAATTCATTTCCAGCCACGTAAGAGGGTGTTTAATAAATTAAGCACGGCCAGCTAGGCAGTAATCCCTGTATTAAAAAAGTCTGAGAAATCACATGGAGAATAAGAAACTATTTCCATAATTGAGAAAGACGTGAAATACTTTAACTTACCGAATTTAATAACCCCACACGTAAATCATGATAGATACGACGACTACGAACGATCTAGCTCAGTTGTCAGATTCTAATTTTATTTTTAAAAAATTATTAGTTTAAGTATTATAAATTTTAAAATTATTAAAATTTATATGGTTATTAATTTTAAAACTTGTAAAATTAATTAAAATATACATAAATTGATTTAAATATCTATATTAATAATAAAAAATCATGATAAATACCACACTTTTTATATGGGATCATTTTCAAGTGGGTTATTTAACTAATTTTTTTTCCAGATTTTTACTGAAATTGATAAGATGTATCTTACAAATAATTGTATTCAGAATCGGTCAGAGTACAGAAATAACTTAAATAATAATTCAAGACCACCATCTAACAAAAAAAAAAAACTCTAGGAATAAAGAAAATATATTTGTTAATTATACTTTATAAAATAAAACGTGCACTCAATTAATAATTAATAATTTAAGGCTCGAGATACAAAATGATAATTGTTCAAGACTCCACTTGGTAAATATACATAAAAATAATTAAAAAATATTTTAAAAAACCCTATTTATAATTCTGCTTAAAAAATCTAAATAAATCCGAGAGCTGTAAAGGGCATTTTCAAAATGTTGCTTGAATCACTCGTGGTCCTCATTACTTTTATAAAGCAATTCAACTATCAAAAGAAAAGGGCAAAAAAATAACAGTACAGAAACTTGGTCGTATTAAGTTTGAATAATGAGGGTGGCATCTGGGAAGGATGCACGGCAAACATCGGTGGTGGCAAAACCTGGTCTTGTTGACCCGTTATGAAATGGATGTTAGACAGCTAATGACCCGTGGTATTAGACAATCCATGACGAGGATTTAACTAAATTCATATCACTTTATTATCTTTTTATTTTTATATTTTTAAAGTATTTTTTTAAAAATTAATTTTTTTTATTTTAAAATAATATTTTTGATATTTTCAAATAGACTAGTATCAAAGATAATTTTTGTAAAATAAAAAAATTATTTTAATATAATTTTAAAAAAATACATTTTAATTCAAAAAAATAAAGGAAATGAAGCCTCGTTTGTTTGGTGGAAAGTGATTTTCTGGAAATCACTTTTTAAATTTTCTTGTGTTTATTTGTTATTAAGAAAGTTGGTCAACAGAAAACACTTTCCAGTTAAAGGAAAATTTGGCTTGTTTCCAGAAAAGTGTTTTCATTTTATTTTGGACGGAAAACATTTTTTGGAAGTTGTTAAAAATTTTAAAATGTTATATTATTTGCCGATTATATCAAATTTGGTTCTCAAACTTTTGATTGTTTTATATATATTCTTTTGAATATTGTTTTTCAATTTCATCTCTTAAAATTTGATTTTTATATTAATTTTGGTTCTTATTTTTATAATTGTTATTTGCTTTTTCCTTATTATTTTTTAATTGAAATTTTTTATTTATAAAATTTGGTATTTATTCTTTTGATTGTTACTTATTTTATTTTATATAATTTATGAAATGATAATTATTATTATTTTAATTTCTTCATCTTTCAATTTTTTTTATTTGTTAGATTTGATCTCTATTATTTTGATGTTATTTATTTTATTTGAGATAATTTATAAAATTATTTTTCAATTTCTTTTTCATTCAACTTTTTAATTTGTAAGATTTGTTCCTCATTATTTTAATAAACTTTTAAAAAAAACATTAATAAGTTATTTTCCAACTTATTTTTCATGACATAATCGAACACCAAAAAATATTTTTCAATATATTTTTTATTATATCACCAAACATCAAAAAAACAATTATTTTTTTAAATTTACTTTTCTGAAATATATTTTCCTTAAAAAAAAAAAACTTTTAAGCAATCTTACAAATGAAGGAAATGATGGGAGACAACTGTTATAACTTAAGTATAATATAAGAGGCAGCGGCAGGAGACGTGGCAGGGACCTGTTACGTCTTGGAATGACATGGACACCACAGCATAATATATATAAAATGATTGGCTTAGCCAGAACTAAATCATTTGACTCTGAGATAAAGGATCCATTAATCTTTTAAGAAATGAAGTTGATATTAATGAATCAAATTACATTAGATGTTTCTATTTCTTTGTTTTTCTAGCACTAATTGGCGTGCTTTTGAGTCAGAATTTTTTTTCCTGTATTTGATTGTTTTTTAAAAGTGTTTTTATTTTAAAAAAATATTAATTAATATTTTTTATGATTTTAATGTATTAGTATTAAAAATAAAAAAAATCATTTTAATATATTATAATTTTTTTTAACAAAATACATTGCACCACAATCCTAAATATGTACCTGAAAAGGTTGATGGTGAACTGAATTTGTTGATTTTGGGCGTATGCGTACCTCACCGATTCAACAACCTGTCCACGTCTGCATTTCACTCGTTTTTTACTTTACTACCGCAAGCCAGGAGTCATGTCGGCGGTCGGTGGCATTTTCTTTTCTTCATTCCTTTCCAATCTCTATAGCAGTTTTAGAAAGATTTCGGCATTTTATTCTGGTAAGCCGTGTAGGATTGCGGTGGGTATTGTTTTTAAAATATATATTTTAAGAAATATGTTAAAATAATTTTTTTAAAAAATTTTATTTTAATATCAGCACATAAATTTTTAAAAAAAAATTAATTTTTTTTTAAAGTAGAGTTGAATGTAAAATCAAAGGCCACCTAAATATGAGATGATGAGCTCCTGAATTAAAAAATCAAGAGAAGTTATTATAGGTGTATGTTCTGGACAAAAGGGATCCAAGCCCAAAAAAAATGCCATCTAGCAGCCCAGCATGAATGCTTTTCCTCTACATTTGCCTGACTGCTTTGTACAATATTGTTTGCTCTTCCACAGCTTGGACGGAAATGAAACCAGCAATCTGGGTTTCGACCAAACGAAGGCATGTCTAATGTCTTTTCCGTTTTTTCTTTAACCTATTGTTTTTGGCACATCCATCTACATATCTAGCAATAACCTACATGATTTGGGACCAGATTTTGACCAAATGATTCTAGAATGTCTTTGGTTCTATCAAAAGCATTATCTCATGTTAGGTAGTCCATATAATCAGAACATCATTTCAAAAAAAAAAAAATTACCAACACCAGAATAATCTTTGATGAAGTAGCGGAAAAACATCACACAAAAATTGAGTTTTTTTTGCATGTTGTGATCTTCAACCAAGATGTGTGGGCTTGGTTATAGGTTTAGTATATGGGTTTAATTATGTGTTTGTGTTCTTAAAAAAATAAATATCTTGTGAAACGAGGAATTCTCTGATGCTTAAATCAATAAGTATATGAGAGAAATACTGTGTGAGGGAAATGAAAGAAAATATGTAGAGAAAATATGCTTGAACGACTTGTATACAGAGAAGGATGGAGAAGAGTGGGAGAGAAAAAATATGGGCGGAGGTGGAAGACCTAACTGTTTGGGTGAAGGTGACGTCGTTTGAGCCACGGTGGTGGTGCGGACCACGCGGTTTGAACTGAGCACTTTCAAGGTCGAATCAAGAGAAAAAGGATGAGGCAACATGAACATGAAGACTGTGACGTGAAGGCCTGGCCTGGCCTGAAAAGTGTAGCCGGGTCGTGACCACGCCATTTGGGTGAGGTGACTTTTCTTTTTCTTTTTAACTTATTCGCCACCAATCGTCACCTAACAAATACAGGTTCACATGAATAGGTGGATCAAATGCATGATAAATGCCAGCAGTGGCTTGAAAAGCGAAAAGTGAAAACTGGAATTAAATAGATAAACGTTACAGCCATGATTACGCATCAGTTTTTGTACATTTTAAAACTACAATATAGTCCCTGAAAGAGTGGAGATAATAGAGCCAAGAACACATAATATTCTGCCCAAAAAATATTGTCCGAAGGGGTACATACCCTACAAATTCTTGAACATAAGACACTATTTTGTTGTTTTTAGACCATAATATAATATAATTTTTTTTTAATTTTTTATTTAATGATAAACAATCGAGACTAAATCTATTTTTTTAAATAACCATTTAAATGAATGACTAGTTTTCTCTTGATCAGCTAGGTCAAACAAGTCATATTGACTTTTTTATATATATTTATTAACACATATAATGATCGATTAATTTAATTTGATACACTGGTTAAGTTTTTTATCCTCATTTCAAATATTGTATGACATGTAAAAAAAAATAGCATGGCTCACATATTTTTTTATGCAATAATTAGCTTTTGATCTGGCCCGCAATGAAGTGCGAGCACCAGGCCTAATAAACATTATAGTTTATAACTATGAAACTA
>Ga0325414_1005199_pt1 | contig 13721 bp, 11 predicted proteins | sample PopdelMetagenome_8_FD_206183 | JGI IMG/M metagenome (GOLD analysis project Ga0325414, IMG submission 206183) | Populus deltoides microbial communities from Bellville, Georgia, United States - Leaf-PdKOR-R3 | ecosystem: Host-associated > Plants > Phyllosphere > Phylloplane/Leaf | place: USA...
ATATGCATGTTTTAACTTGAAAGTAGGAGGAAGGGATCATCACTTAACCTTAAAAATTATTAACGAAACAATTTTGAGACTCGTTTCGTGTACGAGAAAGAATAACATGAAGAGAGAGAATGAAACATGAAAATGAGAAATATTTTAGTTTTTTTTCTTTTCTGAAAAGCAATGTTTTATTGATTTTGCATCTATGTCACCTAAAATTAAATAGGGAGATAAGAACGAAGTTAAGTAGTTTTGATAATGGAAAACTGAATCAATTAGATCATCATATTTTGCTTAAATTTCTTAAATAAGTCACCTTCTCTGTTGCATAACACATAAAATTTTCCTCCTTATAGTATCGTCTACATGAACATCTCCGAAACGGCAAAATCTGGAGATCGCCGGAATGCCATAACCACTGTAATTTCAACCTCGAATAGTGTTTCAACCAACAGATTGGAAAACACCAATGAACATTCGAGATTATCAATTATATCCAACGTGACAAGACTATTTGATCATTTTATGCCAAAGCACAGCAACCCAAAATATTAATTCGGAAAGTTAAGTACCCGAAGAGTTCATTACAGAAGACTGGGCATAATTCATTTATTAAAATCTATAAACCACTTGCTGCTTTTTACATTTCCCAGGTGGTTTTATTCCTTTGGGCTCTTAAGGCTTCTAGACTGGCAAGTTTTCTTCCATGAACAGGAACTTTAATGGGCGCTTCTTCCTAACACGGGGTCAATATCAGCTCTTGGCGCCATCAATTACTTTTGCAAAAGCAAGAGGTGATGAGCTGATTTCCACGCTTACTTAGATATGAAGGACTCTTTGTTTCCCATAGTTATTAACAAGAGCTAACGGAGGAGAGTAAATCATTATTCCCCTCCTCACATGTTATTGTTCTTTAGAATAATAACATTTTTTTAACCTTTTGCTTATATATATATATATATATATATATAACTTTATTATTTATTTACTTTACTTTATATTGGATTATCTTGATTTTAGAAAAATATCTCAATATTAGGTTAGTACTCAGATTTATAATCTTATGTTTTCTCTATCATATTATTAAATAAAAAATCATCTATTACGTTGTTAAATAAAAAATAATTTTAAAAAACATAATTATTATGAATTAAATTTTATGATTTATTTTGATTTATTTTCTATAAAATTATTACGATGTTAAAAAAAAACCTAGCATCAGGATAATGCTCTTAATTAATTAATTTAAGTTAATTAACTAGTTTTCAGAATTAATTAATTATGTATGATATCTTCTATTAAGTTATTTAGTTAATTTATCAAAAGAGTTGCAATTTGAATTTTACAGACATATTGATATGAATAGTTGTGTAACAAGTTTTTAGAATTAATTAATTATGTATAACACCTTCTATCAAGTTATTTAGTTAATTTATCAGAAGAGTTGCAATTTAAATTTTACAGACATATTGATATGAATAGTTGTGTCTTTAAATTCTACATACACTATAAAAAGACATGCTTTTAAATTTTATAGATAAATTGATATGAAAGTGTTATTTTACTTATGAATATCATTCTGGACGGATAGAAATCAATTAGAAGGCAATCTTCTTCTCTTTTTTATTTTTTTCTACAAATTCTTTATTTATATTTATCATAAATAAAATAAATTTTTTTAAGAAACTTATAAAAGTTATTATCTATAAGCTTAAAATTTTATTATATCTTGAAGCTATGTTATTTAATTTAACTTCGCAGCAAATATAACGATATTAAAGATTATAATTTTAATGTCTTAAAGTTTTTTTCTGCTATACCCACTAACATAATATCAACATATGAATTAAATTGTGTGAGATCAAAAGGTTTTTACTTTAACGTGTGTGTATTATATATATAAATAAATAAAAAACTTTATCTTATATTAAATAAATATTAATTTTTGTTATATCTTATAATGCAAAGGATATTAAATCAATATATTACTTTAACTTCACAATAAATATAATAAAAGCAATAAATACTTAGATTTTCAAGTCTTAAAGGTTTTTTTAACTATACCCACTAACATAAAAAATTTGACTAATTAAATGAAACCATAAAAAAAATTTCTTTGTTATATCTTTGGTGCCAAGTTACAAAAAAATTTCACCCATTACGTTTGCAAAAGCAAAAGGTGATGCGCTGGCTTCCCATACCTATCAAATACAAAGGACTCTCCGTTTCCCACGATGCAGCACTATATAAGCAGTACTCCACTCTCTTGTATTGCCAAGCAACCTGCAAATAGAAAGTAAAGAAACTTAGGGACAGAATCAACTTTTGCAGAGCAATGGGTAGCGGTAAAGGTGCAGCAAGTTCTAGGACTGAAACAGAAGAAGATGACATCGATGTAACTGGAATAGCCTTTGCTATTGGTGCTGTGGCAGGAGCAGCTCTTTTGGCCTGGGGTATTGGCAGTGCTCTCTTCTCAAGCTCGGAACCTGATCCTGGGAAGACAATGAAAGCTCCTGGAAGGGATTTTCGCATTCGCAGGGCAGATTTTGAACGAGACCCAAAAGGGTATTTCAAAGACCTGCGCAAGTAGAATGCAGGAATGTTTAGAGGATAGGAAGCTGCGATGTTCTTACCTATCTCGAAGTGTGTTTTATAATTAGCAATAAAACTTTGATGATGCTGTAAACAGGAATTTCCAGTGCCCCAGACTTTATTATATAACAGCAAACGATGCTTTTATCACTTGCTTGTAACTCTGCGTCTGATTTTTGTACCAAAAAAGAGAACTCTACATATGATTTCTAAATTCGGGTGTTTTCAGGAAGAACCTCGGGAAGGGATAATTAATTGCCTGGGATGACCTCTCTCTTATAGCTGATTTAGAAAATAATGAAAGCGATTAAGGGGTCAAAAGCAAGAAACGAAAAGCACTGAAACTGTATTTAGTAAAACGGGGAATGCTAGCGGCATTGGGCTCTTAGGCTTCTACACTAGCAAGTTTTCTTCCCTGAACAGGAACTTTAATGGGTGCACTTCTCCCAACACGGGCCAGTGGATTGCCAATCACGGAGAGAATTACTGTTAGGATCACCCGACAATACAAAACTCAAAAAGAATAGGGTAAAATAAAAATTAAAACATACGAGAATTTGCATGGTTAACTTAAATTTGGTTAAGTTCACGGGTAAGTTTTACGAGAATTATAATCCCTCGTTATTAATAATTAATAACGATAACAATTAGTGATCTCTCTAGAGAAAATATCTCACACACTCACTTTCAATATAACTTATAATCTTGTGGATTACTCTCTTAATTTCCCTTTTATTTCTTGTTTTTCTCTCCCGTATTTGAAAGGCTTGGATAGGCTGGACATCCCAGTCTCTCCTCGTTTAACAAACAAGAATAAATGAGAATCACCACCAGAAATTCGCTAAATAGCAACAGATTTATCGATGAAATATTTTTGTCAGTAATTTGAAGTTGAAATTATCGACAAAAAATTTTTCGTCCGTAATTCAGTCGGTAACTACCAACGAAAAGTGTCCGTCGATAGTTACCGACTGAATTACGGATGGAAAACGTTCCGAATTAAAAAAAAAGGCGGGTCGCTGACGTGGAGGTTTTGACGGGGTTATTTTTATCGAAAAAATCACCGACGGATTCAAAACGACAGCACGTACAGTGACGTGACCGGTTCGCCGTTTAAAATACCGACGGAATCACCGAGGGATTCGAAATGACAAATCCGTATGGTGACGTGTCGATTTTTCTGTCAGAATCACCAACGAAATCACCGACGGAAAATCCGTTGGTGAAACCGTCAAAAAAAGTTAATATATGTCCTCTCTGCCGACCCTCTCCTCCCCTATTTCTCCTTCTTCTTCCTAATCCCAACTCTCCCCATCTGAAAACAACCAGCCCCCCCTCCCCCCCAAACAAAAATCTCTTTCATCTCAGCACAACAAGTTATATTTCTTGAAGTTTTGTGGTCACAGCATCCGTGTTCTGATTTACCGATGGATTTTATCAATTTTTGTAAGTAATTCTATCTTTTTAAATTTTAACATTTAATTAAATGTTAATTTTATTGTTTTTTTAGTATATGTATTTTGTTAGTAGATGTACATGTTTTATTGTTATTTCTCAAACAAACTTGTAGTATATGAATGTATAATTCTATACCTGTTATGGTTTGTTTTAGATTTTGTAAGATTGTATTTGTTTGTAAATTGTTAAAACTTTATGGAACTACCGAATTACATTTGCTGTTTTGAAATAATTAATAACTTGCTTAATGAGTCCATTTAAAGTTTTATCAATGGTATTGCGGAGTGACAATTTCCATAAATTTATATATATTAATTTGTATGGACGTTGATAAATGATAATGAATATTTAATATTTATGAGAAGTTGTGATTGGTTTGTTGGATAATCTCGAGGTAAAGTAATATTTTTGCAAGTTTATTTACCTAGCTTAGTTAATTAATACATGATGTCATCATAATTTTATAGAGTACGGGGTTCAGGATTTTATTAATTTCGCAACATCTATTCCCAGAAATTTTACTGGAGGTGGTATTAGGTGTCCATGAAGGAAGTGTCAAAATAAAAAATATCTGCATCTAGATGTTGTAATGATGCATCTTCTACACAAAGGGTTTATGGAGAATTACCAATATTGGTATGCACATGGAGAAGTATTTGTTAGTAAGAGGAGAATGGGAGAAACGGTGGTTGTGTCTATTTCTAATGCTAGCAATGTGCATAAAGCGGCAAATGACAACACTAATCCTTATAGAAATATGGTTATAGATGCAATGAGAATGAATCAAGGTAATGTCAGTCAATGTCCAATCATAGAAGAAGAACCTAATGCAGATGCAACTAGGTTTTTTGATTTGTTGAAAGATTCTGACGAACCATTATGGGATGGCTGCATGAACCACAGTAAATTATCGACCGTAGCACAAGTGTTCATCATCAAGTCAGATCACGGGTTGAGTGAGGCCGGGAATGACAAGATTATTGAATGGGCGAGAAGCATTTTACCTGAAGGGAACAGCCTGAAAGAGAACTTCTATGCTGCGAAGTCCATGATGAAACCCCTCGGTTTAGGATACTAGAAAATTGACATGTGCCCTAAATTCTGCATGTTATACTACCTTGAAAATACTGAGATGACCGAGTGCATGACATGCGGGCATTCCCGTTACAAACCTATAACTGGCAGGGGAAAGACTCTAGTGGCATATAAAAAACTTAAATACTTCCCGATCACACCTAGACTGTATAGGTTATTCATGTCACCAAAGACTGCTGAGCACATGACATGACACCAAGCACATGATGCGGTTGATGGAGTGATGATGCATCCTTCTGACGGCGAAGCGCAGAAACTCTTTAACAGTGTGTATCCTCACTTTTCAGCTAAATCAAGGAATGTGCGTCTTGGGTTGTGTACAGATGGATTCAACCTATTTGGGTCATTTGTTGCTCCTTATTCTTGTTGGCTGATCATACTTACAGTTTATAACTTGCCACCGGGAATGTGTATGAGGTCGGAGTTCATGTTTTTATCTAATGTCATACTCAGTCCAAGCAGCCCGGGGTGAAATATAGATGTTTGTCTTCGACCGTTGATTGATGAGTTGACGCAGTTGTGGTTCTCCGGAGCTCTGACTTATGATATATTGAGGAAACAAAATTTCCTTATGAGGGCAGCTTTGATGTGGACTCTCAATGATTTTCCAGCTTATGGAATGTTTTTTGGTTGGAGCACGCATGAGAAACTCGCATGTCCATACTGTATGAAAAACAACAAGGCATTCACGCTAGCAAACAGAGGTAAAGCTTTTTTTTTACTGTCACCCTCGCTTCTCGCCACTTAATCACAGGTACAGAAAGAACATAAAAGATTTTTTTGTTGGCAGAGTTGAAAAAGATGTTGCATCCCCATGTTTTTCTGGTGAAGAATTGTATGATGTTGTATCAGAGTACGATGATATTGTGTTTGGTCTTCAATCAGGTAAGCAAAAGTTTCCTGGTTTTGATTTGACCCATAATTGGGTAAAGTGAAGTATCTTTTGGAGCTTCATTATTGGAAGACCAATTTGCTCCGCCATAACCTTGACATCATGCACATCGAAAAGAACATGTTTGAGAATATTTTCAACACTGTCATGGATGTGAAGGATAAGACAAAGGACAACATCAAGGCTAGATTGGATATAGCTTTATACTATAACCGTAAAAATATGGAGTTGGTTTATGATGAGTCACGGGTCGCAAAACCAAGAGCAAGCTTCGTGTTAGAGAAAAACGCACAACTGCTAGTCTACAAATGGCTTAAAAGTCTGTGTTTTCTGGATGGACATGTATCGAACATATCAAGGCTGGTTAATATAGAGGACTGCAGATTGTATGGAATGAAGAGTCATGACTGCCACGTGTTTATACAAACACTCATCCCATTAGCTTTTCGTGATTTATTGCCAAAGAGAATATGGGATGCACTCACAGAGATCAGTCATTTCTTCAGAGATATATGCTCCAGCAAGTTGAATGTTGAGCACATTGAGAGGCTTCAAACGAATATCGGCGAGACACTATGCAAACTTGAGATGATATTCCCTCCATCATTTTTTGACTCAATAAAGCATTTCCCTATACATCTACCGTTCGAGGTAAAAGCTAGAGGATCGGTCCAATATAGATGGATGTACCCATTCGAATGGTTAGATATTACAGTTGCAATGTAATTCATATATAAAAGTATTTTCTATGTTTTTCTTAATTGAAAATGCTTGATTAATTCAATGCAGGTACTTGTTTAATCTCAAGAAAAAGGTTAAGAACAAGGCGCATGTTGAGGCTTCGATATGTGAGGCCTATATTGTTGAAGAGATCTCAACATTTATCTCGTACTATTTCGAACCTCATCTGAGAACGAGAATCAATCGCGTTCCACGGCATGATGATGGCGGTGAAGTGCCTTCCAGTGGGAACTTGTCAATATTCTCCAATACTGTACGACCCACACCTAAAAATGTTGTAAGAGGAAGATATTTGTCGGAAATAGAGTTCAAACAAGCACACAGCTATGTTTTATTTAACTATGATAAGCTGAGACCTTTTATTCAATAAATTTATATATGTGTAATACTAATTATACTTTATGAGTAATATACTGTTAATTATATATTGTAATAGCATACACTCATTATCACTTGCAGGCAACATAGATAATATTAGAGAATACTGGACGACCCACACCTAAAAATATTGTAAGAGGAAGATATTTGTCGGAAATAGAGTTCAAACAAGCACACAACCATGTTCTATTTAACTGTGATAAGCTGAGACCTTTTATTCAGTAAGTTTATATATGTGTAATACTAATTAAAATTTGTGAGTAATATACTGCTAATTATATATTGTAATCTCATACACTCATTATCACTTGATGGCGGTGAAGTGCCTTCTTTACGAGACTCTCCAATAACTCACAGCTGACCGAATACCAGATCTTTCAATTACAAGATGAACAATTTGCCACGTGGTTCAGAACACATGTAAGCACTATCACAAACTCATTCTAACTTGTAAAATTACTGTACGTATACATGTCATTACGAGATTCTCATTCATTTACTATTATTGATGTACATTACATACAAGGTTTATCAAATGGAAAGGAGTGCGCCTAAGTCATTGTCTTTACTAAACTTGGGGTCTGAAAGAAAATCTAAGTGCTACAACGGGTATTTTGTCAATGAATATATTTTCCATACTGAAGAATACGAGCAAGGAAGAAAGACATACAGCAGCGGTATTTGTGTTAAGGGATCCACTAGTAGTGAGTTAGAAGTTGACTAGAATGGTAGATTATAAGAGGTTGTCGAACTGCAATATCATAACGAGCAGAATAAAGTGTTTTTATTCAAATGCTATTGGTTTGACACGACTGACAGAGGAATCAGAGTTGATCTGCACTATGGTCTGTTGAAATCAACTCAAAAGCTAGACCCCGCAACATAAACGATGTCTTTGTTTTCGCAAAGCAATGTCAACAAGTTTATTACACGTACACCTCTTCATTTAGAAAGGATCGATCAAAAGTGGATTGGTTGTCCGTTTTAAAAACGAAACCCCGGGGTCGTGTCGAGGTTGTTCAGGATGAGAACGAAGACACAAGTGTGTGAGGTGAAGTCTTTCAGGTTAGTGAGTTGGTTGAACCATATCGAGTTGCTCATTCGATTGAATTGGAAGAAAATTCAAATTTTCATGTTTTCGATGATAGTCTTGTTGATGTTGACGCAGAGGAGTTGAATGTTGTTTTGAGCTCTAGCGGACAAGCAAATGTCGATGAAGAAGATGATATCTATATTGAAGATTGCGATGAAGGTGATGACAATTCAATTGATGACGAAGAAGAAGAAAATTCTGACTAACTATCAAAATGAAACCCTGTGTAAAACCTCTTTTTTCATGTAATTTAGATTATAGATGATATATTTTGTAACATGAAATATTTATTACTTGAAATAATTACTTGAAATGCCACAATCACCGATGTTTATACCGACAGAATAAGTTCATCGGCATTTCATAGAGAGTTCGAAAATAATTACTTGAAATGCCACAATCACAGACATCAATACTGACAGATATAAGTCTGTCGGCATTTGACAGAGAGTTCGAAAATAATTACTTGAAATGTTACCATCACCGACGTCAATACTGACGGATATAAGTCTGTCGGTAAGTTGTAGGCGGATCAATTTTACTGACAAAATTACCGACGGACTACAAATTCCAAAGGGTTGTGCATTAAATGCATCTTTGACCGCGTCATGTTGCCGACAGAATTACCGACGGACCACGAAAAATATGGAACGTAATTAAAAATTTTGGTGCGAAATTTAAAAATTATCGACGGATTTTTGACACTTCACTGACGGAATAAATTAAAATAATAATTAATTTTATATCCGTCGGTGAATCTGTCGGTAAAACTGTCATATAAGTTCCAGCGACCGCCCCTTCAGTTCATTTTTTCTTCTCCTCAGTTTTTCACCTTAAATTTTGATTCTTTTCCTCTCCATTCTTCAAAGCTTTCACCTGCAATCTCTAGCAAGTTTTCTTGTGAATCTTCATCAGTTTAAAAGGTATATGTTTCTTCTATTTCATTTTAATTTAAGGGTTTTTTTTTTGCTATGTTTTTTGGTTTTGGTGTATTTTTTGTAATGTAGATAAAGTATTGAATTCAACACATTATTATTAGTTAAAGTCTATGGTCTATAGTTTTTTTTTTGAATTTATTGAATATTTTTTATTGTTGTATTGGCATAATTATTATTAGTTAATTTGTTGAATATTTATTGTTAATGTTGAATTTACCTTAGAATTAGTAATTAAATATGTTGGAATAATTATTAATTTCACTCTATTATTGCATGATTTGTGTTTAATTTTTTCCATTTATTTTGATTGTTAGTCTAGAGTGTTTTTTGAATTTATTGTTTTGTTGTATTGGCATAATTATTGAATAATTTTTTGAATTATAATTGTTAATGTTGAATTTACCTTAGTATTAGTAGTTGAATATTTTGGAATAATTGTTAATTTTACTCTATTATTGCATGATTTATGTTTAATTTTTTCCATTAATTTTAATTGTTAGTCTAGAGTTTTTTTTTATTTATTGAATATATTTTATTGTTGTATTGGCATAATTATTGAATAATTTGTTGAATTGTAATTCTTAATGTTGAATTTACCTTAGGATTAATAATTGAATATGTTGGAATAATTAGTATAGATTGGGTCAATTGATTGTGGCTATTGTTAATATGTGCAGGTTTGTGGATTTGGGTAGTATCCAGTATAAAGGAGGTGCTGTCGAATTGTTTTTTAACATTTGAATTTAATTATATAATTATTTATATAAAATTGTGTAGATGTATAGAATGAAAACCAAAGCTGGTCGCTCACGTTTGGTCACAACTAGTTCGTCTAGCAGCGAGGATGATATTTCCTTAGGTGCCTCTCAAGAAGAGGCACCTATACCACCTGCGCCGTCAACCGATGTTGCCTCTTCCAGCGCTACTTCACAGCGCAGAGGCGGCGTGCCTTCACAGCGGAATCAATTTACCCGCAAGTACGAGGCACAGTGGAAGAACGACCTTTCAATGTAAGTTTGTTAAGGTTTTAGTTTTTTTTTTTAAAAAAATACAACATAATTTATGAAGTAATCACTATCGAATCTACTTCATTTATTTTCATGTTCACAAACATTGAACCGCCCGAGTAATATCATCGGCGTTTAAATCATCGATGGAGATTCCATTATTTCAATGGAGTCAGATATCCAAGCATCCTGAATGGATGCTTCAAATCAATGCATGGTTTGACAGGTTTGAGGTTGGTGTTAATTTATAATTTTCAGCTTATTTCTAATAAATTATTAATATAATTGTAAATAAATTATTATTTTTATTTAAAATTAATTATTTATACACAGAACAAATTCTGCTGGGACAGTGAGCATAACACTGTTGCGAGGAGGGTGTGGGAAAATCACGCGGCAACTAGGTAACATCGAAAATAATATAAGATTTTTTTTAGAAAAAAATTTATGTTTCGAAATGTAATTTATTGGTTGCGTGAAGTAGGTTGCGTGATTTTTGGTATGAAGCACAAAAAAGGGCAAAACAAAACCGCGAGAGATAGGGGTTTCCAAGGCTGGAACGATGTTGCGGTTTGGAGGGATTTCAAACCGATATACATCTTGAAAGATATATGACCACACTATCTTGAGCACGTGACGTCTGAGGGGTTCACACGACGCTTAGAGTCTGGTGCTTGCAACCTGAATCAGCCTATTCATGGCTCGGTGACAATGCACACTGGTGGCTCCGTTCTATTTGCTGCATATGCGAAACGGATGATAAGATTAATTTAAATGAAATATGTCGTTAAATTAAGTTGTTGTTAATAAATCTTTTTTCATTATAGGCTATGTCACTTGGACTTGAGCCGAGCTCGATGGAGCTGTTTATGGAGACGCACATGCGAAGTCAAGACCGCCAAAAGGGGGCGCCACAGTTCGTTGATAACCGTGCTCAACATTTCATGGTATGTTTGTTCAACCATTTTATTTTGTAAGTTATTATGTTTATTGAATTGAATATGATGATTACTTTTTTTTTATTTTAAGGAGACCTATAATAATCGGCTGAGGGAGAGATACGAGGATGATATTTTGATTCATCCGGAATTCGATCCAGATTTGTGGATGGAGGTTGGATCATCAGGTGGACCCGATAAAAATCGGGTTTACGGGCTCTTTAACACTACGGCCGACAACTTGCGGTCGACCCGTAGTGTTTCAACCGTTGGGAGCTCCCAATCAATATCGAACTCCCAATCTAAGGAGTTTGTGGCCTTGCAGCAACACACAACTCGGCTCACCGAAAAATACGACCACCTATCAACGGAGTACGCACAACTCAAAGCGTCTCATACACAACAAAGAGCGGAGTCTGAACAACTCAAAGCGTCTCAAGCACAACAAAGAGCGGAGTCTGAACAACAAAAAAGGGCTTATGAACAGCTTCGCGAAATGGTCATAAACATGGCAACACAGAGTGGAACATGTGTGTCTTATCCTTTTTGGCCGTATAACCACCAGCCTCCTCCTCCAGGATCTCCTCCTCCTCCTCCAGCTCCACCTTTATATTAATTTATAATAAACATTACTTACTTTTAAAATTTCATTTAATATTTTTTTTGAAACACATTTAGTTTGTAATGAATATTATTGAACTTTGATTTTTTGTTTTTGATGTTTAATATAATTTTTTTTGCATAATTGGTTTTTATTACCATTAATTTATATAATTTTATATTATATATTCTAAATAATTTTTAAAAAACAAATTTAGAAAAAACTATTACCAAGGGTTTTACCGACAGAATGAATCCGTCGACATCTGACAGTAGCATTCACCGACGCATTTACAAACGGATATATTCGGTCGGTATTTCAAACACTCACTGACAGCGTTACCGACGGACTTAATCCGTTGGCATTTGACAGTAGCTGCCACACTTACCGATGAATTTACAGACGGATATATTCGGTCGGTATTTCAAACACTCATCGACATATTTACTGACGGTACGTAGCCATCGGTAAATCACGATATGACCAACGGAATAAAATCCATTAGTATATTTCAAGCGGGAAAATTTTTTTGGCGCGCAAATTCTGTCCGTAAAACCATCAGCAAATGATTTTTTTGTTTTTCCGACTGATATAGCGATGGAATGGGGAATCACCGACAAAGAAAAAGTCGACGGACTTAATCCGTCGGTGAAAACATCGGTAAATAAATCACTAATGAACTGTTAATCATATATCGATAGAATATTTTCCTCAGTAAAACTGTAAAATCTTGTAATGGAATGTTGCCACGAAGGTTGCTTAAGATAATGTCGGCCACCTTCAGTGCCGCCCACTACTTTTAAAAATAACATTGTGCAGTACGATAAAGAAACACAGTGACATAGAAAGTAAGAAATTACGGGGACACTATCATCAACTTTTGCAAAAGCAAGGGGTGACGAGCTGATTTCCACAGTACTTACTTAGATATGAAGGACTCTTTGTTTCCCATAGTTATTAACAAGAGCCAACGGAGGAGTGGATATCATTATTCCCCCTTCACATTGTTATTGTTCTTTGGAATAATAACATTTTTTACCTTTACCTTTAACTATTTGCTTTATATATATTTATATATATATATATATATTAAATGTGTAAATAAACAACAAAGTTAAATTTTTAATAAATTAATTTAATATATATATATATATATTAAATTAATTTATTAAAAATTTAACTTTGTTGTTTATTTACACAGGAGTTATCAAGGTTTTAGAAAAATATCCCGATATTATATTGGTATTTAATTTTACGATCGTTTATTTTCTTTGTTATATTATTAAATAAAAAATAATCTATCATATTGTTAAATAAAACATAATTTAAAAAAACATAATTATTATATATTAATTGAATTTTATAATTTATTTTGATTTATTTTTTATAAATTTATTATGATATTAAAAAAACATACCAGTATCGGGATGATGCTCTTTTTAACATATATTTTTTCAACATATTATTAAATAAAAAGATAACTCTTATATAATTTAATTTGAAGTTTTAGCTGTACAAGGAATATGACTAGGAGGTTTCAAGTTCTATAGAATAACTTGTATTATGTATATAAATAAAAAGAACTTTATCTCATATTAAATAAATATGAATTTTTATTGTATCTTAAAATAGGAGGGATATCAAATCAATATATTACTTTAACTTCACAATAAATATAATAAAAGCAATAAATACTTAGATTTTCAAGTCTTAAAGGTTTTTTTAACTATACCCACTAACATTAAAAATTTGACTAATTAAATGAAACCATAAAAAAAAAATTTCTTTGTTATATCTTTGGTGCCAAGTTCCAAAAAAAATTCACCCATTACGTTTGCAAAAGCAAAAGGTGATGCGCTGGCTTCCCATACTTATCAAATACAAAGGACTCTCCGATTCCCACGATGCAGTACTATATAAGCAGGACTCCACTCTCTTGTATTGCCAAGCAACCTGCAAATAGAAAGCAAAGAAACATAGGGACAGAATCAATTTTTGCA
>Ga0325414_1005201_pt1 | contig 13718 bp, 8 predicted proteins | sample PopdelMetagenome_8_FD_206183 | JGI IMG/M metagenome (GOLD analysis project Ga0325414, IMG submission 206183) | Populus deltoides microbial communities from Bellville, Georgia, United States - Leaf-PdKOR-R3 | ecosystem: Host-associated > Plants > Phyllosphere > Phylloplane/Leaf | place: USA...
AAATTTAATTTTATTTAACTTAGTCAAATATGGACAACATAATTATGAAAAGTTAATATTTAATAGCTTTTAAGATTAAAAAAAACTGAATTGATAAATTTTTGAAATTACATACACTTAAATAATAAAAAAAAAATTAAAGTACATCCACTCCAATAAAAAAATAAAAGTATGGACATCCTGTTGGAAATAAAGTGAAATTTTCATGATAATGTAACAAAGACACTCGATTAGAAAGAACTTAAAAGTTAAATTAAAGTAGATCCACTACTCCAATAAAAAAATATGTTGTCCAGTATCTTATAGGGTTTGATAATTGCTTACTATGTTGTATTTTCGAGATATCAAATGATCAATTAAAGATTATAACGTGTTAATATTATTTTTTAAAAAATATTTTATTTATCAAGTTAAATTAATTATAACTTTCTTGTCTTACATGTTACGTTTATGCAATGTACACACATTTTTTATTAAATTGTTTTTTGAAATTGAGTTAAGTAAAACACTAACATTTTTAACATGTGTGAAATCTGTTAAAAAAGTTGATCGATAAAGTTTTCTTTTTAATTTAGGAAAACAATTATCACATAAAACAATAAATTTTCTTTTTAATTTAGAAAATACATTTTGGGAATTCTATATATATATATATAATTTATTGTTTGGAAAGTATTACATGCTATGAGTTGGAAAAATCTTTAATAATTTTCGGTAAAAGAAAAGGATAAGAAATAGTATTTTCCCAATTTAAATTGGTTTTAATTAATCAGTTTGAAAATAAGATTGGTTTACAAACTATAAGGAAAAATCAACATACCAAGCAAACAAAGACAATGAATTATAGCTTAATTAATATCATTATCCTCTCTCCTCTTACGTTCGATCGAACCCTGTAGACCTCCAATCAGTCAAATAAATAAATAGTAATAGTTTCTTTTAAGCGCAAAACTTTGGACTTTATATAATTCAAAGTCCGATGGAGATTCTTACGAACCACATTATTCTATAATCCTATCAGATTTTGAGTTCAGTCCCGCCTTCATCAATTCATTATTGAGTCTTTTTTTTTATTAAAAGAATATAATTATAGTAAACCGTAATCATGTCACATAGCCTGCTTTGTTATTAACTAGTCTTGTTCCCCATGTATCGCAGCATGGCTGTGTTGTTTTATATATATATATATAATGATGTTTGTGTGTTCGAAGGGGGTAAAAAAAATATATAAAAAACCGGTTATGACAAACTTGTAATTATATTAATTAAAATTAAGTTAATCCAAGATATTTTGATAAACTCATGGTCTGAATTATGTGATTGGAATAATTATGTGATTGGAATAACCTCACATAAAATAAAGAAAATTATAATTTTTTTTAAAAAAAACATGTGTTAGGTTTGAATTAAATGATGAAATTGAAAGCTACTAAAAAATTTATAAAAAACCAAGAAAAAAAATATAAATTCAATGAATGAAGACCATATAGGAGAATATAATATTTAGTAAATTAAGATTAAATGATGAAATTGAAAATAAATAAAATTTCTACAAAACAATCAAGATCAAAAATTAAAAATAAAAAAAATAAGGACTGAAGTTGAAATACCAACAACCAATAGGGTCAAGTAATGATTTTTGGGGAAAGAGAGAGAGAAGAAGGGCAAGAAAAAAAAATTCACTGCCACCAAACCAAACTATCAGTGGTGACATGTGCCACATCAACATGAAAAGGATATAATGACACTTCCAACAACAAAATAGAAAGGTATTTTTAGATGCCAAGAGATAATAAACACACTACCTGAATGGCTCGGCACCTCCCATGCACCTCTAGGTATGCCGCACTAGCACGTTTTTTTTTTAATTTAGTCAAATATAGAATTGAACCTGAGCTGACTTTGTAATTACAAAAAAAACCATTGTGAAAAGTCAAAAACGCCCATTATCTAAAGGTTTTTTATATATATATTTTAAGGTTATTTCATCATTTTACTATGCATTTTAATTGTTTGTTATTTTTTTATATTTATGCAAACATCAAATTGCATCTAAGCTTAAATTATAATAACTGAGAAACCATTGTGAAAATATAAAAATATCCCTTGATATTATGTTTTTTTTTTTAAGGTTTTAAGTGTATTATGACTGTTTAATTGTGCAATCAAGATGAGAAACCATTTATTTATCTTTATTTTGTATGATAATGACTAATAAATCATGTAAAAAGATTTTAATATCATTGCAAGCTTATGTTAAGTTTTATAAGTGGAGAGGAAAAAACACCATTATGCTATTCCAATTAATAATCTCAATGGGTTTGGAGCTAAAATGATTTTTCATGACCAATTAACTCTTTTTAATTAGAATTTTAGTTTTAATTTTTCGTTTTGGAGAAATAGTCAATTCTCCTTTTATCCTTTGGGTCACTCAAAACAATTTAAGAAATTAAACCGAAGAGCTAATTAGAGAGATATTTGGTCATGTATTTGTTAAATACATTAGCATAATTAACTAATAATTTTTATTGACCGAATTTCGGCTTCACCGTTTAACATTATAGGGGTCAGGTTTTAAGCAGCTCAGAGTTCCTTCTCTTTGATCTTTGTACACACACGCACACTTTAATTTAAATAAAATTATAGTCATTAGAAGAATATTAGTGTCTAAAAAATGAATTGACCAACTGATTAAACAAGCAGGGGTCCCCAATTCTGGGTTAAGATTCATGAATCTAGAGTTGTGTGGGTCAATTTTTTATTTTTATGCTAGGTATTGTTTAGAACTGTGGTGGGGATTCTTTTTAAAATATTTTTTATTTTAAAAAAATAAAATAATATTTTTTTATTTTTAAAATTTATTTATTGATATCAGCATATCAAAAAGATACGCAGTGATAAAAAAAATTATTTTAAAGCAAAAAAAATTAAAAAACTTTTAAAAATGTTTTTTAAATACAAAATCAAACATACACGTAGTCTACTATGTAATGTTAGTTCAAGTGTTCCTTTGTGACAGATTTTTAAAATGAACTGACTCCTACATGTTGTTGACTTGTAGCGAGTTCAACATAAAATACAACAATCATTCTTGCAGCAGCGCTAACGTTGTTCTAAAATACTATGAGAAAACAAAAGTAATACACCAAGTAAGAGTCTTGTGATGCAATATTTTGTGCAAGACCGGCCCTCGATTAGCTCTAACTCCCAGCACTGCCCTTTTCTTTATTCATATCTCTGCCGTTTATTTATTTATTTCCTCCCTCGTGACCCAATCTTAAATTGGCTCGGCTCCATCTTTAGTTTTATTTTGGTTACATTAATTAATTATGTTTTGTGAGTGATCTGCACCTCGAAGTCATCGTGCCCTGTATATAAATTTAAACAAATAGAGTGGCATTTTCTTTTCTTTTTTTAAGCCAGAAAATGGAAATGCTCAACTTAAATAAGTAATGTTAATCATCAGACATTTTATGCGGACGGGGTTTGTCTTATATCTAGACGGCTTAGAACTGATCAATATCCGTAACTCTGATAATCTGGTTCCACGTGTCAACCAAAATAGAATAATTTGTTTTTACATATGTATTTTTCTTTTCAAAAAAATCAAATATTAAATTCTCTCTCTTTTCCCTTGATTTTTATCTCCTCTTTTGCTATTTTATTCACTCCCAATGTTTCTAGAATCTTCTCTCTTTTATTCTCTCCAAAAATCTTCTCACTTTCAAAATTCTCTCCCTCCCCCTTCTTTTCATACACCAATTTATAATGCTCCTTCTAGAATTTTTAAATCCAAATATTAAATTCCCTATTATTACTCTTAATTTCAATTCCGAATATTTTGTATTTTTAGATTTCAATTTTAAATCTTTTTATTTATTTTGAAACTCATATTCCAAATCTTTTCTATATTTTAAAACTTAAATTTTAAATATTTCTGATATTGAAATTTTAATTTTAGTTTTGTTTTCTTTTTGAAATTAAATTTTAAATCCTTTTAATAAATAACTCTCCTAACCTTCTAAACTTTACTTCGGTCTCTCTTCCCCCCCCCCCCCGGCTCATTGCACTCACTAAATTGAATACGGCAAGAAAAAGACTTAAAATTGCAGATTGGTTGATTTGCATTGTAAATATATTTTTCAAGAGTTTTTTATTTATTATTTTATTTGAAAAAAGCATGTTGAAATTAAGAAGAAGGTAAAAAATGGGCTACGACATTTATAATCTCATTCGATGAGTTGTAATTAATAAAAAAGGATTGACTTTATGATTTTGAACGTATTAAAAAAAATGCATCCTTAGATCGATTTAATAAAACTAATTCAAAAAAACAATTATCGCTGTTGAGTTGTAATAATATTCTAATATACAGTACAAGGCTCAACGAATCTATGAATAAATTTAGGGGGAAAAAGTCAGCGACTCAATAAGCCAAAACTTGGAGGGGGTGTCTACTGGGAAGTGGCATCCCAACATAGATTGACCCATAATAAAGAACTTGGATGTCATTATTTTGACCTGCAACATTTAAAAATGAAAACCCTTTGGCGTACTGCAGGTATGATCAGTTAAAGAAACAGTACAAAGACGAAGAATAATATTGTTTGAATTGGAGTTGATTGCAGGTTTCGTAATCTTAAACCGGCTTTATTCAATGCATTATTATACAATAAGCAGAAGCGTGCATAGCTAGCTTGGTGTCCCAGATGAAAAATCATCGGGCCATGATCTAATTATTCGCACCCTTTTGCCTAAATTTTGATGTACCTAACCTCAGATTTTAGAAAAGTATTGGCATGGAGCCTGAAGAGCAGCACTAAGAACATGATGCACTGATGTCACACGGACAATTTCAATAATTTGGCACGTCTTAAAAGTTAAAACACATTTGCCAAAAACCCCTTTGAAAAATCAAGCTCTTATACCTTGAAGGTGTGGGATAATAAACTGCTGAGAAACCCCTTTGAAAATGGTAGAAAAAAAATTGCATGATCTCTGGCTAAAACATTTTTCCTTTTTGCATGTGATGAAAAGTACTCATTTTTAGACAAGATAAACAAAAGTGGTGAAACATCAATTACTTGTTTAGTGGCCAAAAAAATATTATTACACACAAGTGTGTGTGTGTGTGTGTGTGGGGAGAGAGAGGGAGGAGCAGCAGTCAGCAAGCATATATCGTATAAGATTTTGGATGGTAAAAAAGGCAATAAAACAGCCAGAATGCAGACGAAGCGAGCAGGATTAAAGCATGGACCACAACAAAGAAGAACCATCGCACTTGAGAAAAAAGCGACCAAGCAGAATATTATATAGGAACAAATCTTTTATTTTTTCTATAATTACTATGTAACATGTAATATTCAATGTTTAGCGTGTGTGTGTGTGCGTGTTTAATCAATCTTTAGAATTATTTTTTTCTCATTAATCGCCTTCTCTATCCTCAATACTTTATTTATATGAAATCATTTCTCTGATAAATCAACACATCTTCGTTAGTTCTTGACCACAGATTAATATATAGAAACAAATTCTATAATTACTATGTAATATTCAATGTTTAGCATGTATATATATATATATATATATTTAAGTACCGATCCTTAAGATTAATTCTTCTCATTAATTTCCTTTTCTATCGTCAGTACTTAATAGAAAAGGAAATTAATGAGAAGAATTAATCTTAAGGATCGGTACTTAAATATATATATATATATATATATATATATATATATATATATATATATATATATATATAATCTTGTATTATTTAAAATCAATTACATTTTATTCGTACAAACTCATTATTCTCCAAATATGAAAATTTCAGAAAACGTTCTCTTTCTCTAATATATAATACAGAAGTGGCAGACAAGGGATGTCGAAATGGATCACAACGTCAAACAGGAAATTGAAGGCTCTTAGCTGACGCCAAAAAAATAATAATAATTCCCTTAAGTCAAAAACCCTCCATTTTCATTTATTTATTTATTTCCCCTAAAAACATAATCCAAATCAGCCACTATTTAAACCCCCTCCCCCCCTAAACTTTAGCCTCCAAGATCAGACCAAGAAGCGCACACAGTACGCCCTGCCAAAGAAAAAAAGAGCTCTCAAAGGAGAGAGGGTAACGGGTTACCGGAATATTTGACTTGAAATCCAAAAAGAAAAGAAACCCAGTTCGGCGGCGAAGATGATTGCTTACTTAGAGAGATTTATCCACGAGAACGATAGCGAATCCAGACCTAACGACGACGAGAAAGACCAGCTTCCAAACATATGTCACTCTCTAGACCTCCAAGGCACCATCGATTGTGTGGCTACCGGTTTGGCCGGTAAGGATTTCGGCGGCATGTACACATGCGAGCCTCTAGCTCTAATCAGACCAGCAAGTCCCGATGACGTGGCACGTGTAGTTAGAGCAGCTTACCGGTCACCCAATCTGACGGTTGCAGCAAGGGGTAACGGACACTCTATCAACGGGCAAGCCATGAGCGACCGAGGACTTGTCATGGACATGAGGTCCACTGAAGGAAACCATTTTGAGGTTGTAAGAATGAATGGGGAAACCTTCGTCGATGTGTCGGGAGGGGCATTATGGGAAGATGTGTTAAAACGATGCGTTTTGGAGTATAAATTAGCTCCAAGGTCATGGACTGATTATCTTGGTTTAACGGTGGGTGGCACGTTATCTAACGCCGGCGTAAGTGGTCAGGCTTTTCGGTTTGGCCCACAAACGTGCAACGTAGCAGAGTTGGATGTTGTTACTGGTAAAGGACAACTAATGACTTGCAATAAAAATGAAAACAGTGAATTGTTTTTTGGTGCACTTGGTGGTCTTGGCCAGTTCGGTATCGTTACCAGGGCCAGAGTAGTGGTCCAGTCTGCACCAGACATGGTGGGTCTTGATTTCTTTCTTTGCTTCTTAAATTCATCTTGCAAAATTACTCTTCTTTTCTTTTTTATGTTTTTGGTGCATGAATTACACGTTTACGTTACGTAATTCTGGTTGAGTTTTGTTAATGTTGTTGTTCCCTTTTGTTCTGATGTGTCTGGGATTAGGTGAGATGGATAAGGGTGGTGTACGCTGAGTTTGAAGACTTTACTCGAGATGCTGAGTGGCTGGTGACCCGTCCAGAGGGCGAGTCATTCGATTATGTTGAAGGGTTCGTGTTTGTGAACAGTGTTGATGACCCTGCAAATGGGTGGCCAACCGTGCCGTTAGACCCGGACCAAGGGTTCGACCCAAGCCGTGTCCCTCGAACCGCCGGCTCCGTTCTTTACTGCCTTGAAGCAGCTCTGCATTACCAGAAGACTGACCACCCCTCCACGGTGGACAAGGTAACTCCTCACCAATCTGCTGCATGCATTCTCATAGTAAATGAGGATGCGACCTAAATCGAGATTTTCCGATTAATGGCTCCTAGGTACTTTGGGTGTCCTGAAGAGTTACTAGAACTTAGAAACTGTGGGCCATTTTGTGGGCAGTTGTGACCCAGTTTTGACCTAGGTGAACAGAAGCTGGGCCCGTTAATAGATGTTGACCACCTGTGGGTCACAGGTCCCACATCGAAAACGTGGGGTCCGGTGGCCGGACAGTAAGAAAGTCAAAAGAGCACGAACTCAATTACACGTGTACAGGGCTAAGCTTAAGAGGACGGCTAATTCTCGTCCTTCATACCACAAGGACACCAGCAATTTACTTTACTGCTTATTAATCCATATTGACTACCGCCCAAGGAAAGAAACAAAAATGTGTGAGTGTGTGTGTGTGTGTGTGTTTGAGAATAAAAAAGGGTAATAATTGTAGCGTATACTATAGTCGTCACCTGCTTCCAAATTGAAACTGACCATACGGTATAATGCATCTCTCATTGGATTTTCTGACACAAGAAAGCATGGAAACGCCCGTGTAATCAGTGTGCAATTACGATAATGACACTGTACGGTGCTTCCTGTTACTTTTTGCGGCCACTGGAATGGTTTCTTTCGTATTATGGAAGTTCCGGGAGGGCTAAAATGGGAAGTAGGTGTTCCGATGCTGATCATTGAGAGCTTGCTGACGTTTTGGTCCCCACGGTTTCAGAAATGGCCAAGAAGACATCATTTTCTGGAATCTGTAGATCATAACATTATGTCTCTTTGTCCTCCCAAATGACTTGTTTGCCCCTCGTTTTAATCCAAAACTCCTTAAATCAAATCCCCCTTCGCTCATCCTTTCTTGTTTGGTTGTGTTTCAGGCTGTGAACAGCTTGCTTGGGCGGCTAGGATTTATCGAGGATATGAAATTCCAAGTGGATGTGAGCTACATCGAGTTCCTCTTGCGTGTGAAGCATGCAGAGGAATCCGCTAGGGAAAATGGTACATGGGACGCTCCTCACCCCTGGTTGAACATGTTCGTGTCAAAGAGGGACGTAGCTGATTTTGATCGTGTGGTGTTCAAGAGGATGTTGAAAGAGGGTGTTGGTGGGCCCATACTAGTCTACCCTCTCCTGCGAAGCAAGTAAGTAAATTTTCTCTTCCCACCCATTAATTTGGGAGCCTCTCTGCTAGAGGCGACCCCATTGTCATTACCTCAGTTTGTTATCTTGGTTCCCTCCATGCCTTTACACGTGTAAGTTAGATAAGAAATCTCACGCTGCTGTGAGAGTGACGAGGTTCGGAAACACAGCCTCTTGTTTGAACACGTGTCTTAAAATAGACAAAAATATGGGCCATGTGGGGTTGTGGCCACTTGGCACCTAGAGTCTAATTCACCTCACCCTATCAAATCTTATGTCCTATTTTGCTTGACTAATTATAACACGCATCAAGCAAGTCTTTGGAATTTTCGAAGCATTTCAGAAATAATTTTTTATTTAAAAAATATATTTTTAATTTTTAAATTTAGTATATCAAAATAATACAAAAATAATAAAAAACTCATTTAGAATAAAAATTTAAATTTACACTTTTTAAATAACAAGATCACGCCGCAAAAACAAACGGAAACGGGTTAGGATTTTTGTGATTGGTTAAATTTTAGCCCATCAAGAGACATTGCTTCTGGTATATAAAAAAAGTATACTGCATATCTAACAAAGTTTTAGAAAAAATAACGCGTTGTTACTAGCAAATCATTGCGTGCAAACGACTTTGTAGTTTCATTTTCTTCCCAGTCTATGCTGCAAAACTCTAATCCTCAGTAAGGAATACATGTTAATTTGCTATTTGTGGGGACAAAGATATGGTAGGGCCTGCATCGTGGACAGTTTGTTTTTCTTTTCTAGGCATAAACTTCTTCTTCCCTAGCTGTTTGTAGATGGTGTGAGGTAAAAGAATGGGTGTTGGGGTAAATGCAAGGGAAGGGAACTGTGTTTGTTTGGATGTGAGAGGAGGAAGGGTAATTGCGTCATTGAGGGTTTACTCTTTACGGGGGAGAATGGGATTTTCAAGTGATGTAACATTCACGGTCAGACTAGCTGCTATACGGGAAGACGACAAGGAAATTTATTCGCCAACCTAGCTATAATGACACCATAATTTGTCTGGGCTCCAACAACGATTTTTTGTTTGACTAGATTGCCCCTATAGTTGGCAGATTAATGCGTGCTAAGGGGTCTAAACCTTCCAGTCAAGATCCTTCCAGCCATGCCAAACACCACCTCCAGGCTCCAGCTGGGGAAACTTGGCCTTGGAAGAAAGAAATACGATGCACTGGAAATCTTAAAAAAGAAAATTGGACTCGTTCTGTCCAAGCCGTTTAAAGGATGAGGCTGTGACAGGCAATCTTATCCATGATGTTTTTTCTTTCTCTCCCTGATACGTACATACATGCATGTATAGCTAAGTGTTGTTATTGTCTTGCTGAAAAGAGGGGTTTTTTTTTGTTATAATATTGTTGGAAAAGTATGGTTCAAGTTGAATTCAAGAAGATATGATTGTATTGGCCAGAGTTCATAGCATCAGACACTTGTGTTTGCTTGAATGGCTGAGGTACAATTTTAAGTGTCTTAACCCTTCCCCATGCCCATTTTGTTTTCCTCTACCTTGGAATCCAATGTCCAATAATGTTGCTTTTATCAGCACATACTAAAAAGTTGATTGTTTTTTGTCACTTTGGAGCTATAAAGCAAAAGGCAAATGAGTACTCATCTCAATTGGGTTTGATGAGTGGTTAGGACTTGGGTTATGAATGTATGTGTGGCAAATCAATGATTCCGAATTAATCTAAATGTTTGCCATGCCCCTTTTGCTTGATCGATCTTGCCTATTTCTTAACTCCATCCAAATAATTCTTCCCCTAACTTACCCTTTGTGCGTAGGTGGGACGACCGGACATCTGTGGTATTACCAGCGAAAGGGGAAATCTTTTACTTGGTGGCATTGCTCCGATTCACCATGCCATGCCCAGAGGCCCCTTCTGCCGAGAAATTGGTGTCTCAAAACAGAGAGATTGTCCAATTTTGTGTCAAGGAAGGTCTCGACTTCAAATTGTACCTCCCTCACTACCAATCTGAAGAGGAATGGAAAAGACACTTTGGAAGTCAGTGGTCAAGATTTGTTGAGAGGAAGGCCAGTTTCGATCCCCTGGCCATTCTCGCACCAGGCCAAAAAATATTCAAGAGGATCTCCCAACTCTAGCTCGGTCAATTGATAATAAATATCGATCGATCGGTTTTACATCTCAATTGTAATTTTCCTAGAATGTATTCTGCTCCCAGCTAGCTAGCTAGCCTGTGCTCGTCAATCAGTGCTCTTGCATGCCTCCAATATTGCAAATCAGTTGATAAACAATATTGGTGGAGCAGTGTAAAGGAATATTTCGGGAGAGAGAAGAAAAATTAAAAATTAAATTGATCCCTTTTATAATTAATTATCCTTCTCAAAGATAAAGCCAACAGCAAGGGGTTAAGAAAAAATAAATAATAAATAAATCAAAGACTGTTTGCCTTCACGAGTTGTTCATCGTGATTTGACTGGTTGTGATCTTGGCTTAATAAAGCGGCCAAGATCACCATCCCAACTTAACCATCGCTTCTTATAAAAACATTATACAAACAATAATGGCCTCAATGGGTACGTTGTGTCTCTATCATGCTATAATGCCTTCAATCCAATCGATATAGACCATCTCCTAATATGTCTTTGATGTTTTCGGTTCTGGATTATTTGACTCCCTGTATATGCTGCGCGATTCAATGGTCAAATATTCCATCTTTCAATCACAAGAAGATAAAAAAGAAAAAGAAAGTGACGAGGCCGATTAGGCTTGGAATTAGGTAGTATCCGATTCTCTTTGCATGCAAAAGATCAAATGCAAAAAGCTTCCACTTTTCTGTTAAACGATTTTGGTTCTTCTTTCTCTAATGACCTAGCTAGATCGGCCTTTTGTCTGGTTTCATGCGAAATCAAATCTACTTGGCTTCTCCACTTCTAAACTTTTTTCCTTTCTGCTAGCTCTTCTAAAAAGTAGAGAAAAGATAAAAACTGAGTGGCTCCAAAGTAGAAGCAATTATAAGATCATGATTTCTTGTAGGAAGCACTGGCTAATCGACTCTCGTTTTAACCCATGCAAAGTAATCTACGTTCTTTGCCTTTGGTAAACGTGTCCTCCACGAACGTGGTGTGCCCTTTAAGATAATTAAAGTAACTATGGAGGGGGAACTATTTTAACCACTCCTCCTGGCATGGTGTTCGAACTAATGTCTCTCTTTTTTTCATTTTTTTGTCCAAAACATTTCGATTTCGAAGATTTTCTTTATAATTGATCAAAAGAAGAGGAAATTAACATGCTATAAAGAAAAACCCTCATATCTTCCTTTCTTTAATTTCTTCCTAGCCTAGCCTTGATCCCCTCTCTTCTCAAACGCAGCTCCTTGATTACAAGATCTTCAATGCTTTAATTGTGATTTAAAACCCTTCGAGGAGCATACATGGACTATATCTATCTATAACAAAATCAAGCCTCCCCCTTGAATCCTTTCTTCTTTCGAAAAAGATGATTAACTAAAGGGAGGGGGGGGGGGGAACTGAAAAGGTCTTCGATACATACTTTTTGTCATGTGAATTGTCTACTTTAAAGGAAGCGTAATAAACAAACAAAAACTATACTAGAAAAACGCACACATTAGATTTCCAGGAATCAAACTGGCTCCAGTTGATCAGTTTTAGAAGTATTCACTTGGCATTATCCTAACTAAATCATCAATCTTGATTTCAAATGAAATTGCTTCTTCTTCTTTTGACCATGAATCATCCGGTTTTAGCCAGCAGTTTGAAAAACCAAGGACTCCACAAGCTGTTGGGATAGGCTTGATTTCCTGTGCGCATATATATATATATATAGACACACACACACACACACACAGACTTCTTATCGTTTGGTGACCTTTACAGTTGGAGCCATGATTTCTCATGACGTCTCATCTTCGAGATATATACATGCATTAAAATTTCAAAACTTTGGTCCACACCCTCATCCATCCAGACCCAAAGTTTTCTTCTACGAATGAACTAATTTTCGATACCCAAAAAAAAAACATAAAATTAAGAACTGATTGAATTGAGGGCCATGCCAAGTCATTTTGACAAACAAGCTAAAAAATTATCAAATTCATCGTGGTGGGCAAGATAGTCAAGCTCCTAGTGTCCCTAAAGGCTTTCTAAGGGTCATAGCAAAGCTTACGACATGAATATTACCATCAGCTAGCCTAACCTCTCTGTCAGATCCACGTGGAAGTCCAAAGTCTTATTACCATCAGCTAGCCTAACCTCTCTGTCAGATCCACGTGGAAGTCCGAAGTCTTATTCCAGGAACATGTTTCCTTTTCATGAGTGCAAAACATAGTCATAAACGACTTCCCAAGAAGCGTTACTCTGGTGTGGGGCTGCACATGGAAGAAATACTTGGAGCTCTCACAGGTATGTTTATGTATTTGCAAATTATTAAATAAACACTCCAAAAATCTTATTTCCCATTAAATTCAATATCATTGTGAATATATTGCGAAGGAAGCACCCCAAAAAAAAATATTATAGTAACTTTAGCTTTAGACACAGATAAATAATAATATCATTGTTAACACACACACACGTGTGTGTGTGTGTATTGCAAACTGTGATTTTATTTTTAAAATTTGGTCACAATTTATTTTTGATATTCAATTTAACTTCGGTGGTTTCTCCAAGTTTTTTAGTTCTACATTTAAAGAATAAATTTTGGAAACAAATTTCAAATAAATGATAAAATTGATTTGAAATAATATGAAACTAAATATGAAAATCAGTATTAACATCCAATCTAAAAAATAAACAAATGTCAATATTAAATAATATATATATATATATATATATATATATTTGAAATTACAACTTTAGGCTTGTAATCAGGTTCTTGGGTGTTTGAGATTAGGTTGAATAGAGAATTTTGAAATTTATTTTTATTTGAAATTAGTTTTTTATGATTTTAAATAATTTTAATATATTGATGTTAAAAATAAATTTTAAAAATAAAAAATATGTATTATTTTAATATATTTTAAAATTAAAAAACAATTTAAAAAATAATTTGTACTTAAACTTATCACTTGATGTCCATTGTAGATTTTACAACCGGGTGCAAGTGATGTTAAAAATAGGTTGTCGTAGTGGGCTCTGATGTCATTAAGTGCTAGCCCATTGGGTGCAATATGGATCGATAAATATAAATAGGACCAGGAATTGGGCCTGGAGGGAGG
>Ga0325414_1005202_pt1 | contig 13717 bp, 10 predicted proteins | sample PopdelMetagenome_8_FD_206183 | JGI IMG/M metagenome (GOLD analysis project Ga0325414, IMG submission 206183) | Populus deltoides microbial communities from Bellville, Georgia, United States - Leaf-PdKOR-R3 | ecosystem: Host-associated > Plants > Phyllosphere > Phylloplane/Leaf | place: USA...
ATAACTTTTTGTAACCTTCCAATATTGGTAAGACCCCCAAATTAGGCCCAAAGATTACTATTCATGATTGATCATATTTTTCTATTTAGTTTAGAATTCTTTTATCATTTTTCTGTTTTATTTAAGCAGCCTGTAATATCATGTTTTGATTATTGAGATTAAAATTTAGAATATTTTTCTCTTATTGTAAGAATTGTGTACGACTAGGGTTTCTCAAGTGGTTTTCGTTTATCCCTTCCTATTAACCTTTCAACCTTAATTTGTTGTCGTCGTCGTCTTCATTATTTGGTATCAAAATCTAATATGCTAGTGTTTTATTGTTATGTGATGTTGAAAAACTATGTCTAGAAAAAGACACAGGACATAGTGTGTTCATATAGAAGGTGATGAGGAGGTCCCATCTTAGGAATGAGACATCCAAGAGTGCAACGCTAACAAACTAAAAATTAAGGATCTACGAAGACAAGTTTTGAAATTAACTCATTGGCTGTAAAGAGAGACTAATAGAGGCAAGTTATAGAATTAACTCGTTAATTGGAAGAGAGAAACAGAATTATGAGAAGAGTGAGCATGAATTCATAGCTAGTTTCGAGAACTCGTTTCAGAGGCATAACTAGAGGACACAACCTCTTAATCGGAATGAATGTGATATTGAAATTGTTTTTTTTTTTTTTTTATGATTCTAGTTCCTTTATAGATTGGAATTAACCAGCAAAATTTAATGAGAAAGAAGCTCAAGATGTCATTAAGCTTAAGAGCTGTAGAAATCTAAAAATTTCTATAAATCGAGATCTATAAGTATTATCTCATGAAACTGAAGATTTCTTTGATACTCCAAAAGAGTTCTTTGGAGCTAACATTAAAGATAACAAAATAGTAGACATTTCCATCACTAAAGAAACTAGTGGACCAACCTTCTGTTCTTCGCTAATAATCCAATGACCAAAATTGATGCTTAAAGAATTTCAAGGTGGTTTTGGTACGGTCAACACAACTGTGTTGCCAAAAAAGAACATCCTAATTGCTATCAACGATAATAACCTCATGCTAGTTTCTAAGTTTAATGCTTGATAATGAATTTTGTTTTGGCATGTGCATTTGATAATAAGAAATCCTATAAAGAGCTGACAAGAATTTTTTTTCTAAGTCTAGAGAGACTTTTATGTTAAATTTCTTTGTCTTAATAATTCAGTAGAGTTAGCGTCTTGGTGGTTGACGAGTTTTAGTGAACCTCAAAACCAATTCCACTAATAAAGCAACATCTGTTCGTGATGTATTAAAAAGTGATTGTTGGCAAACCCCTATATGTTACACTTTCATCATGAAAGAAAGATAAAAGAGTGAGGAGGCAAGCTCAAATTCTTTAAATGCGACTAGTTACAGGTTCAACCTTTATTAGAAATCCACAAGATCAAAGCAAAAACAATATAAATTTGAGAATGAGTTCTTTCCAACAAGTGAAGACTAATACATGGGATTTTAGTCAAGCATGCAATTTTATGATAATAGGCATAATGTTCAATCCGCCCATTGAATTGGGATAAAGTTTTTTAGGAGATTGTAGAAGTCTTGCTTTCCATATGGTTAAATTCTTATAGCCATCTAAGAACGATGAGGCCTCAAACTAGGCTTAAATGTTACAATTTAGGATTGCTCATATGCTCGTATTTAATTTTTTTTTTCATATTCGATTTAAGATGCTTTTAACTTGTATTATTCAAGCAGCCTAGGAGAATTGTAATTTTGCATTATCCAATGAAGGCTATTACTATAAAAATTTATTATATGAACATAATGTGACATTATTATACCAATAGAAAACTCAATAAAACATTTTTACTAGTAGAAATAAACTATATCAAAATTCTTACGATGTTTTTTAGCAAACAAAAGTAAACCTGGTGTATAATGTTTTATATATCTCAAGACTTATCTATGTCATGTCCTATAACAACTTAACCATAAAAAAAAAAAAACAAAAGGATTAAAAAAACTTTAGGTGGGATAGTGCTAGTTCCCCATAGAACAGCTATCTAAAAAGCAAAGAGGTTGCATGATACTACGTAGACAAAACAAATGAAAGAAATTCTATGTGTTTATCAAAAAAATAAAAAGAAAAAGAAAAAAGAATAAAAAAGAAACTTCCATTTGTGTGATAGCCCATAGTAAAGCACTTCTACCAAAAAAGATTAATTTAAATAAAAAATAAAAAAAAGGAGTATCCTATGATCTTACTAGCTCGTTTTATTTTCATTAATTTCTTAAGTTATTATGAAAAATCATATTGGGCGGCTGCATTTGTCTTCTTCTTATTCAATGTTGAATTTCATATGATAAGTTGCTTTCATGTTGTGAATAAATTGCTCAATGCAAAGAATTTTCACCAGGACTATAAAAAGAAAGAAAGAAAAAGTTTAATTTTAGCTAACTCTTTTGATATGTCCATTTTATACCTAACTTAAATCATGAGAATTGCATCCACACTAGTAAATATTCTTTTTTTTTTAAGGTTTATATATATTAAGAATAAGAATTGTAGTGTATCGTCTCTTTAACAATCTAAAATGAAAGAAATTCTATATGTATATATTTATAAGAATTGCATCCACATGTATTGTTTTAGTATATTATCTCTTTAACACTCTAAATATTACCCTCTTTCTAATTGTTTCAATATAAAGGGAAAATATGAATAATAGTGTCAATATTCAGTTATAAAGTTGCTAACTCATAATATTATAACTGACTTAGTACATAAAAGTCATGTGCTTTCTGACATATGGTGCAAAAAGTTCTTCTTTTTTTCCCCTTCTCTTATTTCAATTTTTGTTTTTCCTTTATCGTATATGTGATCGCTTGACCAATAGCTTTAACATTTGTAAAAACACAGCATACATCTGGTGTTTTCCTTTTTGAGCTGTTTTCAGCAACATAGATATAGTTCATGTAATCTATAACAAGAAAATGAAGTATTGTTTGCGTTTTGCATCTTGGCAAGATTCACACAAATTGGAAGACGTATTTCTTTAAAATTGTCTTGAAATCTTAATCACACTTTTGCAACACAAGCAAATCAATACGATTATATTCATCTAATTCTTGATCTTTTGTTTTCCCTCTTTGTTTTTTTGTTCAAAATGTCATCATTAAAGAGCTCAAGATGATGTTTCCACTAAACTTTTTGACTATAAGCCAACAATCATGTTGAAGATGACTTGTTACTTCTACTTTATGTTATTTATAATATTTAGCATACCCTTTCAAAAAAAAAAAAGAACAACAACTACGTTACTCAATCAAAATCTATATATGTCTAGTGTTTTTGCATCCTTACAACTTCACAAGTCAAAACCATATGGATAACCCCCTTAAAAAGTACACATGATTTGAATCCATACCTTTTTCATTAGAATTTGAGTGTCCTTTCTCATTTTGTTTTGTTTTGTTTCTTTTAGTATTGATTTCGGCCTAAGTATGAATATGCCCTGACTTTTTATGCATGGTGTTTGTCCTTTCCAAGAGCTTTATTATTTTGTATTTTTATCTTGAATCCACCATCCTCCTTTTCACCTTTATTAACTACAAAAAGATATACAATCCATACCTTTATTGATAACAATTTGACAACAGCTACAGGTCCATGTGTTATTTGTCCTGTTTTGCTATCAATTTGGATTTTAAAAAAAGAGAGTAAATAATGCTTTATACCTCCCTCCCTTGAGAAATTAATGTCTTCATCCCTAACAATTTTGTTTTATATCTCTTTCTTCTTACAAGTTAATTGGAAGATTAGCATTTAGACTTACAAGTACTTTTCTTTGTTTTGTTTCCCTTAACCATCAAATTCACTTAACGTTATCGATTTCAATTGAAAGTTTCTTATTATATATATGTTCATTTTTTATCATATCGTTACCAAATGACAACCAAAACTCTCAATAGTCTGTTGTATATACCTTGCATGGCTTTATTAGAAAAATACTATTATAGTAATTTATAAACAAGTTGAACCTTTCTTTAAAGCGTTAATTCTCTTATCCAAACTTGCACAACATAAGCAATTATATTGGGCACCGATATGCTTAGTACAAAAATGCTAGATACCACTTTCTTATTTGTCTAATAATCTAATAAGGGTGATTGACACGTGTCTGTACATTTGTCTTGGTCAACAAAAAAAAGGACAGAAACTCTAAATAGAGGCTTGAGCTATAGTGATTAACTGAGCAATGTTATCATGACCATATTTACCTTCCCATTTCACATGCCAACCAATAAAACTTGAAAATGGTGGGCTTTAATCGTGCAATGATTTTTTTTTAGTCATCTTGCATGATTGGAAGATAAAATTCATTTGGCAAACCATTAGTAGTTCTTTAAATTTTTATTTTAATGTTTTTTAAATAATTGTAATCACATTTCACTCGCTTTACCCAATCAAATGGAAGGTTTTCTTTTTTTAGGAGAGATAAGAATAATTTAGTAAATTATGGAATATTAGTTGCAGTTATTTGAAAAAATCCATAATTATCTAATTAATTAATCATATATATATATATGGTGACACACACACACACGAGAAATTGTTTACCAAATTAATTCCACTTTTTACTAATTAATGGCATTAATTAAGAATAACGAAATGAGATATGTTTCATTTTTCTTTTTATGAATGAGACCATTATTGTTGTACTAAGAAATATATAGTGTTTTTATTCAGTTTCTCCTATTATATTTTATTCATTAGAGCAATAAAAAAAAGGTGTTTAACATTGCTTAGCATTTTGGTGCTAGAACAACTTGCTAATCTATAAAATATAATAATGTTAGTGAGATAAAATTATATATTGTCTAACTGTAATTTAAGGTTTTTTCATGAGATTATGTTTTCAATTATCTGATTTACAATTTCACAATTTCCAATGCTTAGATAGTTACATTGTAATTCATTAGTGAAAGTCATGTTCACACCGAGATGTTATTCTCTCGAATATTTTCAACTAGCAGTAGCAACATCCCTGTTAACTAGTCTAAAGAGTTCGAACATGAAGAAAATACCTTAAGAGCTTGATGTTTCTACGCTGGTCACTTTCCAAAGTAATTTTAGTTAAGGTCTTCATACTTTTCATTCCAAAGGTTATTGGGTGTTCATGTCATAAATATTATCTAAACTGCAATATGGTTAGGTTTTACAATAGATAAAATTTAAAGTAAGATCATGTTCATTGTGATTAAATCCTTCCACAAAACAATGATAAAAGAGTTTTGGACATAGTTCAATACATGTTATGTACTTGTTTCCTTCTACAAGATACTTGTGATCACATGTAATTAGTTTATGGATACATTTAATCTTTTTTTTTCTTGTTCATTTCAACTGCATGTATATATAACAATAACCACAAAATAAAGACAAGGAACCCTTGAATTTAGATTTCCTTTCAAGCATCTACTTAATTTCCATTATTGTATAACAAATATATCAGGGAAGCTTGTCATCAAAATATGGTAAAAACCAATCATAATTTCTTTTGCTATGGATTACAAAAATTTTCTTGAAATTTATAAAATCCAAATATTACAAATAAGATTCATTTGTTAATTAGTTTTAATGTTCCAACGTAGGTTCAGGTGGAAAAATTCATTGTTTACCATTTTTATTGGAAGAAAATTAGTGTGGTAGGAGTTTATGGACAACAATGCAACAAGCAAAAAGAACTAGAAAAAGACTTAAGAGGAAAGAATGTTTCATTAAGTGTTTTCTTTTCAATACACATTTTCTCTCAATTACACTTATGTTTTATGCTTCTGATTATAAGTCTATTTATAGACCTAAAATCCTAAACAATCAATGAACTAAACTCATAAAAGGAAAACATATTCTGAACAAGAAAAGTAATTTTGTCGACTTAACTAGTTGATCATTAATTTCATTCAACTAGTAGACCAATCCATTTCATTCAACTGGTCGACCAGTTTTCAACTAGTAGACTAGTTTCCCTATTTTTTAGAAAAACCAAAAATCTAATTTATTTTCAACATCCCCTCTAAACTTGATTTCTTATAACCCCTAACATATCTCTTATCTTGCCAAAACATCATGTTTAAGTGGTTTTGTGAAAATATATGTGACTTGGTCATAGGTCTTCACATACTTAACTTCAACTTTTTTGTTTGTAATGCAATCTCATAGGTAATGAAATTTTGTGTCAATGTGCTCACTTCTGTCATAAAACACATAATTTTTTGTTAAGGCAATGAATGATGAGTTGTCTATATAAATTTATGTAGGCTTCTCATGTAATATTCACAACTCTTTCAATATTCTTCTTAGTCGTATAGAATGATAAACACATGATGTGGTGGCTACATATTCAGCTTTATAAATTGATAATGTGACTATAAATTGCTTATTCAAACTCCATGTGAATGTATGTGAATGTTATGTCTCCAATGTAGAAGCAAAACTTGTAATGCTCTTTCTATCATCCAAGTCTCCAGCCCAATCATAGAATAAGCCAAAATCTATGGTACTTTTGATATATCAAAAAATTCGCTTCAAAGCTTTGAGATGTGTCATAGTTAGTGTCTTCATAAACCTACTCACAAGTCCTACTCTAAAGAGAATATATGGACATAACTCTTCTCTAACAATTGTCATAAACTTAATATATTGTTTTTTAAAGTTAGAATATAATAGACATCACCAATAAATTAATGACTATCATTTTTCAATCTAATAAGAATTGAACATTTCTCTTTGATAAAAACCTTTGAATGATCTGTGAATGTGACATTACCTCTAATTGATTCATCAAGCTTCATAAACTTTTTTTTTTCTCTTTTTCTATAACTAGATTAACATCCTCTTCAACCCTTCTAGTTGGATCCACTAATCCCTAGCATAATGACCCATCTTTTTAAAATTATAACTTTTAACTTTTGTTTTGTCAAACTTGGTTATCGGATTGCCACTATCAATTGAATCAGTCAACCGATTTGTTTCATTTAGTATCCTTTTTCAAATCTGCCTCTTCCACATACTGAGATTATCTCGGTCTTCTCTTTCAAATCTGTCTCTTCCACCTTTTTCTCTGCTTTGTTTATGTCCTCTACTCCCTTGGGTATATCTAAAACCATCTTGCTTCTCTTTTGGATAGTGTTTTAAAAAAAGTCCTTGCACACTTATATCATCTTAAATGTCACTAACTCCTTTTCCATGGGTTGTAGTTTTCTTATGAGTCATTGAATTGTCAAAAAGTTCATATTTTATGATTTTTCTATTGCAACCACCATATAATGGCTCTTCCTTTGCAACAAGCATGGAATATTTTCTACCACACATGTTTTCTCCATCTTCTCCTCATATCTTTTCATATGATTGTATACGACCAATACTCTAGCAAAGTGGTCTGAAATACTCTCTGATACAAGTATATGCACCTTTTTGACATTGTAGCTCATTGGTTTGTTTGTTACAAAACTTCTTAATGCTTATTTGGCGGTTGTTACACTGGCTATTATCTTAAAAGTGGTATCATCTAGATATTGATGGATGATTGTGAGTGCATGTTGATCCTTTTTTTGTGCCTTTTGCAAGGCATCTTTTTAGGTTGAAGTCAGTGTTACTTTTTCCATAGGTGCCTCTAAACCTTTTTCAACCATTTTCCACTTCTCTTAGGAACTTAGCCAAGCTTTTACACGAATACACCAAATTTCATAATTGTCCTTTGTTAAACGAGGACACTAAAGTAGGAAGTTTGTATTGACCATATCAAACAATAAAAAATAAGTTTTGATACCATTTATTGGAAGAAAATTAGTGTGGTGGGAGTTTATGAACATCAATTCAACAAAAGCTAAAGAACAAGAAGAAAATTTGAAAGGAAGGAATGTTTTATTGAGTGTTTTCTCTTCAATACATCTTTTTCTCTCTATTACAGGTATCTTTTATGCTTCTAATTACAAATCTATTTATAGGCCTAAAATTCTAGACAATCAAGGAGTTAAACCTATTTTGAACAAGTAATTCTACCGATTTAACTGGTCAACTAGTTCTCAACTAATAAACCGGTTCATTTAATTTCACCAGTTGATCAGTTTCTCTGATTTAAAAAAAAAATTTCATAAATTTAGATTATTTTCAACCATTTGAATCCTGTGACTAAGTTACAAAAGAGTCTATATATGAGTGTGCTTAATCTGACTCCAACATAACTTATATGCATGCATGGTGAGGAAAACAAAACAAAACAAAGGGCAAAGAAATCTGTGATGTTTTATTAATGTGAAGTCCTCTTTTCAAGTTTCAACGAATATTTATATATATGCTTTCATACTATGTGAAGCTAAGACACAAGAAACACACAACTCTTGATTTCATTAAAAATAAACTACTTAACAATCATTGAGAAAGCACATCGCTGGAAAATCTCCTGATGCAAAGCTAAAACACATACATGATATATATATATATATATATATATATATATATATATATATATATATATATATATGCGCGCACACGCTCCAACCAGATAAACAAACCATACATAGTATTCTTCAAATCTTTGTCCGCTTGACAGCTCAAGGGTGGTGAGAGAGATGAATATCCATGCTAGCACATACTGCCAATGGTGCATGCCTGATCCCATGTCTTGTATTGAAAGTCTGAGAATTGATGCTGCAACCAATTATATATGGGATGGTCAGAATTCTGAATAACAAGTATTTTTTTAACATAGAGTAAGCAATACATATAGCAAATTAAATAAAATATATATATCATCAATACCGAACATCTTGGAAAACAAAGAAACCTCTCTTTGGAGCTTACCTCCTGATCAGGAGTTCCAGTGTTGTGCAGATTATTGGGAAAAGAGGGACTCCAGTACTTGCCCATAATCACCAAGTTTTCATCAATCATGCCCTCTGGAGTACCTAATTTCTCTCGCTCGTGATAGATTGCCACATCAACTTCAGCTAGCTGAACTTCTAAGGAAGGATTAAAATTGTGAATGCCAGATTCTTGATCACCATTTTCTAATGGAGTATCCCAACAACCTGCGAATTGATTCAATTCATTGTTTGATGATTCTTCAGAAAACTTCAATTTGTCGATTCTTCGACTGCACAAGTACTTTTCTTTCGTTCTCTCCCTCGCTCTTGCTCTTGCCTTCTCCCTTGATTCCTTTGCAAAAGGGTTGAATGGAGTTTTACGCGATGATGCCCTCCTAGTCCTCTCTTTCTTGACACATGGTGAGGATCTACCCTTGGAAACATTCCTCCCTTTCGTGGTAGTTTCAATATTGATTTCGGGCAGCATTTCACGCTCAGAAGTAGAAGATGCACTCTTGGTGCCATCACTGCCGCTATAATTCATATGGGGGGAGCCACTGGATAGTTTCTTGATTTCATTCTTTGCCTGTATGAGTAACCATTCAACAGTCTTGCTAGCTTTATCAAAGCGTAGCTTATCTTGCAGATCAAAGAACTCTCTGGCAACCTTTAGTGACAATCTCATTCTCCGATCTCTTGGTCCTTGAGCCGTGTTAATCTTGCTATGCCGATCTCTCTTTGAAGATCTCTTTCTTAGGATCTGATCAGTGCTGTTCTTGGATTTCTTGTTGCAGATTCCGGTTAGCTCAATAACGTCACTTTTATTGGAATCCGCCATGTTATTAACAACAGTACTCTGGGATAGATTAGTACTAGTAGCTGTTGCTCTCAAGGGTTGCTCCTGAAAAAAAAGGTCATAGTTTTGTTGGAGAAAAATAAGATGGTCTTCAAATTCTTGCTGATCACAAGGGATAAAAGGAGAGGGCAAGCAGAGAGATAAAGGAGGAGGGACATCTTGTTTGGGATAGGAAATGATATCACTGAACAAGGGCATGTTATAAGCTTGTTGATCACTACAGGAGATGGCGTCGTTGGCATTGTAGCTTAATGGAAACATTTGAGCTTTGCGATATCACCAAACAATACCTAGCTAGCCGCCGTAGAGCTCCCTTGGGAGGAATAGTCGCTTGAAAATGACATGTGCACCAATGTATTACCTAACATGCCTCCTTGTGCATAGAGTATTCTCTACTTCTCTAGCTAGTTCAAGTCCATGTATCCTTTTCAAGTTCACTTTCTCTGCAAACAATGGAAATCATAAGTGAGAGACGACAACAAATTGTTACTACTGTTTAGTTGTCATTTTTTTTTTCCTTCTTTTTTCTCCTTCCCTCCCTTTGTCAGAGAGCGAGTTTGCATACGCGTATGTGTTTGGTGAGTTTAAGATGGAGAGAAACAGGGAATATCCATCTACCTCCCCGACTAGAGCACGAGAAAGACAGCACAGCACAAGTACTACATGTCCATGGGGGGTGCAAGAATGGGAGATAAGGGGGAAGCTATGCAGGGATTTGAATAATGATGGTAGGAGTCAAGGCACCCTAGGAGAGGGGATTTTATGGGAGACAAGGAACTATCTTTTTTTTTCTTTTGTTTTTTTTTTCTTTTGTATAAAAAGTTGGATTAAAAAGCATGAAAGGGAAAGAGAGAAAGAAAACAGCATTGTTGTGGGAAGTGAGTGGACAGGAAACACCTAGTATTAGTGCTCCTTCACGTGGTTGCTAGCAGGTGAGACTTTGATAGTGAAGTCCTCGATCCCTCCCTCCCTTGAACAACCCAAGAGAGTTTGCATGGACATCATATGTATTCAATCCAATATTGTCTTAAAATTTACAAGATGAGTGAGTTTAAATGTGGGATAGGGTTGGTTTTTCTGTCTCAGGACAAGATTGATCTTATGGTATATATATAGTTGTATTTCATTTTCAATCTTGCAGCGGATGTGTGTAGCCCTAGAAAGGAAGGACAATTATTTCCTTCGCCCAAAGGGCGTGTACTACTGTGAGAGCCTGTCATGAGTCATTAGAGCCAATGCTGCTTTGACTGTGAATGTATAGAAACATGTCACTTTCAATTAAAAGAAAAAACCCCATCACTCTCTCTCTCTCTCTCTCTCTCTCACTCACTCAATTGTGTCTTTCTATCAAGTCTGAAAATGTTGTTAGGTTCCTTCCAAACCCATGCGTGCTTATCGGTTCAGCAGCTAAACGAGGAAGGAAAGCTCTCTCTCTCTCTCTCTCTCTCTCTCTCTCTCTCATACAATAATATCACCATCACAAACTCATTGTCAAGGAGGGTTTTTTGCTGGTGCTTTATACTATGTCATCCACCATGCTATCATCAAAACTACGCTAGCCAATCCCCTCATGCCATCATAACTACAGAGCCCCATGTGTCATCTTATTTGGAAATGGTAATAGTACTATTTACAAAACTATTTTTTTCAGGCTTAATTTCATTTATCTCCCCCCTCCCTTGCGTACTTTCTTTCTTTCCATTTATACATGCGCTCTCTCTCTAGCTGAGCACGACCCGTATAGGCTGGCAAGATTAGGAGGACCACATCATATGAAGAGCTACCTAGCTAGTTGTTCTAAGGTTGCTATCAAGGAGTTGATAAGTATGAATGAAAGGTGATAAAATGTACCATTTTCAAGTGTGGGTGATGAAGAGAGCATAAAACCATCAAAAGTCTTGCTTGGACTAAGTGCTTTCATTTCCATAATGAGCTCTCCGCCAGTACAAAAATTCCATTTGTGGTTGAAATCAAAAGAACCGTGGGGGAAAAATAAAGAAAAGAACACATTTCTGTGAGTAATTAACTCTGTTGTTTGTTGGTGTTTTACTCCTTCCCAAGTTCAATCTGGAATCTATATGTTAGGGGATGAACCATATATTTTCATAAAAAGCAAATCTCGCTGACTTCTTTGGCTATATTTTCTTTCTTATGTTGTGGCTTAATTAGTTATTAATTTCCCCAACATAAAATCATCAATTATTCAGAAATCTTTGGAAACTACCTCCTTAATTATTTAAGCTCCCTTTTTTTTCTAATCTTTTTTTTCCCCTTCTTATACTGCTAGGTGAACGTTGAATTGCAGAATTTATTAGATAAAGTATATGTTTTTACAAACTAAGATATGGGAGTGCCATGATCATAGCTATCTTCAAAGCAAGACTTTATTTCGAGTTTATTATTATTATTATTATTTGTTTTTCACATTTGGTGCGACAAATCCATCGTATCTATTCACTATCGAGCCAGTAATGATGCCCTAACAGTACCCATTATTTATTTACCAACGTTTTACCACCTCCCCCCTCCCCTCCATGTTCCTATTACTGAAGTACAAATATTGGTAGAACAGAAAATCCGAATTCGTGACATATATTGGGAGAAATGTCTTTCTTCATGTGAATGATAAGAAACAGGATAGCTTTACCGAATGCATTATTTAATCCTTTTGTTATGATTTGATTAGATATCCCATAAAGTCTTTGACATAACATGGTAACTATTTTAATCTTTTTTAATGCCAGTATTGGAGGGGCCCTTGATTTGATGCTTCGATACACGCGAGATGAATACATACTTGCCACACACAATGTCGTTTCACTGATGTGGATGGTCCAATACGACATACGTCTATCACGAGCTATCCGATATCCTATGATGCAAGAAAAGAAAAAGGAAATGAATTACGACCCCTCACTGCTCGGCCATATGCGTGTGCCTCCTTCTGAATCATTTATATACTCTACATCGACATGCCTGCTTCCTGTGGGCGATTAAGGTCGAATAAGGGTAACGGAGGACACCTTTTGGGAGTGTTTGTTTTTATTATTATTATTTTTACTAGCACACAACATAACATCGAACCACCTTTTCTACACAAGCTGGACAGGAGTGCAGGTCCAGATAATGCAAATAATTGACTCATCGTGCTAAGTTCTTGTTGAATGAGAGAAAGAATAATTAGAAAAGAACAAAAAAAATACATGTCTGTCTGCCTAATTATTTCGTCAATTTATGGTCGCCATGATGGATATTTTTAAGAATATATAAAATATAATATTTATATATGTATTTCGAGGATGTTTAAGAATATAATATTTAATAATTGTTTTTTAATATATTTTTTCTTGTGATATCTTTTCTCTTTCTCTAGCACAAGTTGTCGTTAGTCATGTAATAAGCATCCACTCTTAATTTAATTATATAAGAAACTTGAAAGTGTTCACCATAATATTCAAAGGCGTCCTCTCCGTACCGAGGAAAACTACAAAGTGAGCGAACAAGTAACGACATGGCTGTTATTTTATTTCATGTGGAAAAATAAATGGGTCTAAAAAGGAAGAATTACTATTGTCAAAAACAAATCTAATCATAAGAAATTCAAAATAAAATAAAATAAAATGTAGGTAAATTATGATTAATGTTAGAAATAAGAGATCATTTTCAAACCTCCTTTCTCCCACCTTTTGACTGAAACCCAAATCAATACCCAATTGAGATCAATTTATGACCGTAAAAATGGGTTTAATTCATTTTGATGGTGGTGGATCAGTCGTGGTATTGTGGTTCTCGATCTGCTAAGGTAATGATGGTCACTAGTTGATTTTGTTTCAAAACTTTTTTTTTTTAATATTCAAAATAGAGAGAAGTACTAAAAGATAAATATAGAAGTTAAATTGCTATTTTTATGTTTTCAGGTCAACTTGTTTATCAACTAAGATTAAATTTGTTTCTTTTTTATTATTATTATTTTAAAAGCACATCTCCTCCATCATGGTGAATCAAGAGAAATTTAACCACCAA
>Ga0325414_1005204_pt1 | contig 13715 bp, 13 predicted proteins | sample PopdelMetagenome_8_FD_206183 | JGI IMG/M metagenome (GOLD analysis project Ga0325414, IMG submission 206183) | Populus deltoides microbial communities from Bellville, Georgia, United States - Leaf-PdKOR-R3 | ecosystem: Host-associated > Plants > Phyllosphere > Phylloplane/Leaf | place: USA...
TAATTGTAATAATAATAAATTAATATACATAATTAATTATAATGAATAGCTTTTTTGAAGCAGATAACATTTAGTTATTATTTCAAAAGGAAAAAAACAAAAACAATAGTAGAAAAAAGAGGACATATCTCTTGTAACTTATTTTAAAACTATAAAAATTAATCTTAAAACTGTATTGGAAATATATTTATTATATATTATTTTTTTTTGTTCCCTTAACAAAATAGGTTTTCTAACATAATATTGACAGATATATGAGAAGGTGCTAGCAGTTTTATTTTTAAAATAATTTTTATTTAAAAATATATTAAAATAATATATTTTTTAAAAAATTATTTTTGATATTAATACATTTAAATAATATAAAAATATAAAAAAATTAATTTTAAACTATTTATTTTTTCAAAATACAGCAAAAAAATGGCTACACGCCCACACCACTCAGCAAAACACCCCCCCGTAATCTAAGCGCCTGTAGAAAGTTGTATCAACTTCTAGAAAACTTGGAGTCATTCTACAAAATAAGACAATTCTAGAAAACTACAGCAATTTTGAAGAGAAAAAAAAATCTGAAATTTCTAGGATTGACGTGATTGCCGAACATATTCTTGAAGACATTAGGGTCCAGAGACATAGAACTTGAGTTTTACGTTAATTTTGATTTTCACAATAACCCATTTTCTTGACTTTAGTCGTGTTTGTATTGTAGTGTTCAAAGCTTTTTAGTATTTGCTATTTCCATGTCATAAAAAAGAAAGAAAGAAAGAAAGAAGTTTCGAAAGTAATTTGACGAGGATTAAACTCGAAGGTTGGACTTGGACCCGTTAGGAGGAATCAAAGCAGATGACAAGAATTTTCAAACGGTCAATAATGTCCAACACCAACACCTTGGTCTTATGCAATGACAAGAAAAAAAAATAATAAAATTCATGGCAATGATTTACATAATTACCCAACCATGGCCATCCTTTTGCTTTTATTTTTTTTTCCTTGTTCAAAACAAAAACATATGTCTGGGGCCGGTCAGACAATCTTTTGCTTCTTTCTTTAAAGTTTACTTTGGTTTTTATTGCTTCTCCCAACCAACAGAAACATCTCTCTCATAAATAGCCGCCTTTTTGTCCTCAGGTATGGTTTTGTCAATGCTATCTATCTGTATGTAAGTTGTGATATTTATATGGTTGTTTCTGCTCCTTGCTGTGGTTGTATGTTGTTTTTTAGTGTTGGATTGTGAGGTTTTTTTATTGTTATTATTCTGTTTTCTGGGTTTGATTCAGTTCATGATTTGGTGAGGTGGGTGGAAGAGAATTTGGTTCCACTTTGAGTTTTTTGCTATTTTTGGAAGGTTGGGGTTTTGATCAGTAACTGTTGTCGCAACTGGGGTTTGAATTTTGAATATTATGTTGGTTTGATGATCAGTTTGTGAAGGACTTTGGTTGGATTCTGTGGCTGTTGCCAGGGATTGAATTTATCTATTGTTATTATTCTGTTTTCTGGGTTTGATTCAGTTCATGATTTGGTGAAGTGGGTGGAAGAGAATTTGGTTCCACTTTGAGTTTTTTGCTATTTTTGGAAGGTTGGGGTTTTGATCAGTAACTGTTGTCGCAACTGGGGTTTGAATTTTGAATATTATGTTGGTTTGATGATCAGTTTGTGAAGGACTTTGGTTGGATTCTGTGGCTGTTGCCAGGGATTGAATTTATCTATTGTTATTATTCTGTTTTCTGGGTTTGATTCAGTTCATGATTTGGTGAAGTGGGTGGAAGAGAATTTGGTTCCACTTTGAGTTTTTTGCTATTTTTGGAAGGTTGGGGTTTTGATCAGTAACTGTTGTCGCAACTGGGGTTTGAATTTTGAATATTATGTTGGTTTGGTGATCAGTTTGTGAAGGACTTTGGTTGGATTCTGTGGCTGTTGCCAGGGATTGAATTTATCTGTTGTTTAGAACAAATTTTGAGGAGTTAGAAAGTCATCATCAGTGTTTTATCAATTTGGTGAACTTGGTCTGAAGACAATTTTTGGTTTTTGTGGTAATTGTGAGAAGTTGAACTTGCCTGTTTAAGCAGCTTCAATTCTTGAACTGGAAGTATTTATGGGGTTTTAAGTTTCAGTTACTTTTTTATCTGGACTGCTGTCTTCTGTTGATTTGGTGGAGTGGGTTTTGAGCAATTCAGCCGAGTTTCATGGTGATTGTAAAAAATTGTGGTACCTGGAACTTACGAATTCAAAGATCAGTGGGTTTTGAACTTCCAGCTCCGTTTGTTTCTGTGTATTTGCTACAGAGTTGGATGCGCTGGGCATGAAAGTATGAGCCGCATTGTTTGAATTTCTTAAGATTTCCGGGGTTGCAGTTTTGTATATTCTGTCCATTTAGCTTAGTTTGGTCTATATCCTGCAATGTTTCCATCATCTTTAAATTCCCAAAGATTGAAATAAATCACAATTTTATTTATTGAGGATGGCCACGGCTGCATTAATTATATTCTTATTGATGCAATTTCGGATTATACTGGCCTCGGGGTTTGTGATACAGTCAAAGGTTTGTGGTTCTGATCATATAGCCTATTCAAATTGTCACGGTCATGAATTGTTCTACATTAACGGGGAGCTCAAAGAAAAAGAATCATTTTGCAAGGCCCTCCATTCCTTCGACGTAAATGATTGTACCTTTGAGAACTACCTTGGGAGTAGCTGCAGTGGATTGGACCTGGATCTTTCATTAGGTATGCACTTGAACTAAGATTCATGTTTTGGTTTCTAGTTAAGAAGTAAAGCATATTAATGTTGTAAGCTTATACCTCAATGAAATGAGCCAATATTCAATTGCCAACAGTCAACATAAGTTCCTCATTTACTGTTGTTTTGGCAGCTGACACTCCTCTCAAGCCTGAAAGAAGTCTTTTGCAAAAGGAGGTAAGAGAAGAATCCACGACTCATGATCTTAGTCAGGATACTCCAAAAGAGAAAACTCTTTCACCCCCCTATAAAGCTGGGATAGGAGCAGCAGGAGTTCTTGTGATGTGTTGTACTTTTCTCTGCCCCTGTCTATATAAGAAAAAGAAAGCAACCACACACACTGTTCTTGAAAAGGATCCAAAGTCAAGTGAGTCTAAAATGATCCAATCTACATCTCAAATATTTGAAGTTCATGGATACTATAAGTTGTAACTTGGGAGTTCACTATTTATATACAGTTCTATGATTAGGGAGTTCAATAGGAAGCCAATGAATAAGCTCTCTCGTATTTTTTACTATTTTGTGACATTGTATTTAATCTTATACAATTTCCTTGCTATTTATTGATGATATAATTGACTATTCACTCAATTATGGTCTGGCAGCGGATTCAATATCCCCTTTCAATGTGAATTCTGCTTCTGAAAAAGTGCCGCCTAGTCCACTTCGGGTGCCCCCTAGTCCCTCTAGATTCTCTCAGTCTCCAAAACTCAGTAGATTAGGATCAGTTCATCTCAATTTGAATCAGGTTGCCAGAGCCACACGTAATTTTTCGCCATCACTTCAGATAGGAGAAGGAGGCTTTGGAACTGTATACAAGGCCGAACTAGATGACGGCCAGGTGGTTGCCATAAAACGAGCAAAGAAGGTAAGCAGTAATACCCTTCATGATGATTGCCATTTTTTCTGATTACCCTACTGTTGGTTATTATGAAAACATTATGTAGGAACACTTTGCAAACTTGCGAACTGAATTCAGCAGTGAAGTTGAACTTCTGGCCAAAATTGATCATCGGAATCTGGTGAAGTTGCTTGGTTATGTTGATAAAGGAAATGAACGGCTTATTATTACAGAGTATGTGCCCAATGGTACTCTCAGAGAACATTTGGATGGTAAGCATATGCAATTATAGGAGAGGTAAAGTTCAATCTATGACAACCTTTATGCTAATAGTTCTGATATTCCTTGCAGTCCAGCGTGGCAAAATCCTGGATTTCAACCAGCGGCTTGAAATATCTATTGATGTTGCTCATGGATTAACTTATCTCCATCTATATGCAGGTCGGTTATGTTATTTCTAAGAAATTTCATGCATTGAATGTCAATTCAACTTGAATAATGGCTTTCCAGGAAAGCAAAGAAGAGTGCTTAAAACATACAAATGTACATGGTTGGAATTTTTGTACATGCACAGGTGGCTCTGTTATTCTGGGGAGAACTAATTTGATTTAACAAGTTATACATAGAGAGCTCTTTTGGAACTGAAGATTTCTTGTGGGTTTACTTATTGGATTCTGTTTAATACCCCTGATCGAAACCCTTGTTAAATTGGAACAATGTTCTGCTTCCCCCTTTCCAGATATTCCCATAGATCTATCTCATGGCTATCCGTACCTTTTCTTTTGAAAGCTATTTATCTGCCTGTACTCTGCATTGTATAATTGTCAACTATTTAATTGCTTTTGTGTTGCGCATCTCACAACAGAGAAGCAAATTATCCATCGAGATGTGAAGTCATCCAACATTCTGTTGACAGAGAGTATGAGAGCTAAAGTAGCAGACTTTGGATTCGCAAGGATGGGTCCAGTAGACTCTGATCAAACTCATATCTCAACCAAAGTGAAAGGGACAGTGGGTTACCTAGACCCAGAATATATGAGGACCTATCAACTTACCCCCATGAGTGACGTGTACTCATTTGGGATTTTACTTCTAGAAATCCTGACAGGACGCCGCCCTGTGGAGCCGAGGAAACCTGCTGATGAGCGGGTGACACTGAGATGGGTAAGCTTTCCTTATCTTAAATGGATAATGTGTATTTTGTGGTTACTGGTGCGCACTTATTGTGACGTCAAAACATGTGCAATTACCACACCCTGGATGACAAACGTTCCTCATAGAAGAGAGCCCTTGGCAAATGAGCTGATGATGATAATGATAATGACCCTGACCACTGTAAATGAGATGGCCAACATTTTGTGTGGCTAGAAGCCAATTTTAGTTCTGGTCCAATCTCAGGCACATGCTTCAAAAGCAACTAACAGTGAGAAATCAGCCTTCATGATGACTGAGTCCTGCCCAAATTGCAATGGTTCTCATTGAGAGTTATGCTGGACCATTCTAAGCATGTCAAATCTCTAATGTTTTCGCTTTCCTTGTGCTGATCATCACCATTTGAGAACGCTAACTAAAATAATGTGGTTGTCTACTCTTTGTTTTTTAATCACTGGGGACTTTTATATTGTAGTTTATGTTTTATTTCTTACAAGGATATTATGCTAACATTGAGTGTTGAACCTGCATTAGGAAGCACTGCTTGATTATATTAGACAGTTAACAAGCAATTCCAATGCAAAAGATCAATTGGACTCCCAGGATGCATTCTTGCAGGACTGAGAGTCTGAATTTGCTGCCTGGGAGTATCTGAGTGTTGATCCCTTTTCTACATCTGTGGATATATCTAACCACCTACAGAGTATTTCCATGAAAACTTGTGTATTTTTCAAAACAGTATGTCATCTCTTCCTTGAAGAGTACGACGGAGCATTCTTGTTTTTCTTTTCAGTGTGATTAGCTAATTGAATTTCTCAAAACCTAAATGCTGCTAACTATGGCACAGAGAAAGTCATGCTCCAATTTCAGTTGCCACTGTTCTTTTGTCCCTTCTGTATAATATGTGCGAACTTGCCTCCAAGCACTAAGTCATGATAGAGCACTAAGTCATTCATATCATATGGTAATTTGTGCAGGTCTTTAAGAAGTACAACGAAGGAAATGTAGTGGACATGGTGGATCCGCTTATGGAAGAAAAGGTGGACACGGAGGTGCTGTACAGCATGTTTACATTAGCAATCCAGTGTGCAGCACCCATCCGATCTGAACGACCAGACATGAAAGTAGTTGTAGAGCATTTGTGGGGAATAAGGGCAGACTACCTGAAAGGTGTAAAGAAAGGGTAAGAGGACAGCACAAAATTTCGGTGTTCTACTGGTCGTCTTCCATCTCATTCCATTCCATTCTGTTCTTTTGTTACCTTTTCTTTTAGCCTACCTGTAAACAAATTGTGTTTTTTACCTTGAGACAGAGACTACTTCCTCTCAGATCTTTATTCTCCACTTTGTCGCTCATCGTTTTATTAACATACTTCGAAATATGCTGTTCACCTCGTTATGTTGAGGGATCCTGTTATGAGAAACATAAACAAAGTTAAGTCCTAACATGTCAACATGTGAGGAGATAATCATTGCAGTTCTTCTGTCAAGTATCAGCCACTTGTTCCAGGATTATTAAAAAATAATGTTGCATTGCTTGATTCGTCCCTAGTTAACTTGGCCCGAATCATAATTAATGCCTAGAAGATTTACATTTTAGATAAGTGCGACATGGATTATTAATCTTTTCCACCACTCCAAACAGAGGATGCAGGCCCAGTATATGTTCTGGCATGATATCATGCCTTGTCAACTTAGCCACGATTGAAGGAGATTTAACATTAAACATTGACATTTGCATGTGAACTTATTGGGGACAAATTCTCTGCATGGATTAGACTAGAACAATGTCAGCAACCCATTAATAAAAACAAGAAATAATTAGAGCCATGGTGAGATGCACAGAGAGGACACAAGGCAAGGAAACCGAGTAGCTACAGCATGGAGAATCCCATAGGCACACAAAAAACTAGGGCTTCTGAAATGAGGCAAATTGGACACAATACAAGCATTAAGGAAACAAGGAATCAAGTCAATCAACTGTCTGTAACAAGAAAAAAAGTGGCATGGGTCGAGTCATTCAAACTAATTTTTTAAAATCAATTTGGAATTATAAAAGGATCACGTTGGTGGAGAATTCCATCTGCAAGCATGTCGGACACCTTCTGGTTCCAAAACAAAATTATTGAACTAAAAGCAGCTTTCTTTCTTCATAGGATTTATGAAGATTCATGCATTTTACTTGTTCTGTTTTTTAAAATGTTAGCCCGGATAAGCGTATTTGAATCTATTTTTTATTTTTAATGGGTCAAGTACCTTATCCATGGCCAATATTTTCTTGTGATTTTTTTCAACTACTTGTGTTCAGTTACAATAACCCCCTGATCGGTTTGCATTTTAGAGCTGTTGAAACATGGCTTTTGGCAGAAAGAGATAGAAGGATCGCTCATCTTGTAAAGCAGAAGGAAACCGTTTCATCAAGCAAGGCCGTGATGACATTCCGGGAAGCAAGAAGCCTGTAAGTATACTGTAGTAAATTCCAAGTTCTCTGTATTTTTATGTAATGAAATGGACGGCCCAGCTGGTAATACTAATTCAGCATGCTGTGAACGAGTTGGACGCTTTGAGGAAGGTATGGAAGATGGAGACTATCTTGAATTCTTGGCTAAATTTTCAGAAGAAAAATCAGAAGTATCCCCTTCAGTGTCCAAGTCCGAGTCTGATTCACCTCGTTGTATGATTCACGTAGTTATATAAAAACCTTTTTTTTTTTTTTGTGTTAAAACAATCCATACCTTCAAAAACACTAAAAATCTCCCTATAATCGGAAAATAGAGTATAATTGCTTTAATAAGGTTATATTAAAAATAAGTTTATATATATATATATATATATAAATTTAGTATATTTATATTTTTATATTACTTTTAATATGTGCAACTTGTATAATATATATTTTTTATTTTTTTCAATAAATTTTATGTATATTAATTTTTATTACAAATTAATTTTAATAAATAAATTTAGTAGACATAACTAAGTAAATAACTCATATTGCGATATTAAATATTTCAATTTATTTTTATCTCTTAAATTTTTTGAATTACATTTTTATTTATTGTTCATGAATTTTTTTTGTAAAATTTATTTACAAAATAGTTTATAATTTATTTGATTTGATGTGTATATAAATTTTTCGAGTTATATTTATTATTTTTTTAATGTAAAGAAAGGCGCCGAGAAATTCATCAAATTTTAACATATATTAACGTTTTCAATTTATTCTTATTCTTCAAATTTCTTAGTTTTTTTTTTCTAAAATCCTTTTATAAATTTTTTATTTTTTATAATTCCACCCTCCAATCTAAATTGATAATTATATTATTTTTATAAAAACTAACTTATTTAATTTATCGAGACTATACCCGAATGATTAGATTTCTATTCTTTCAAAACGTGCTTGCGACGTTAGTTTTCAACTATAAAGAGGCATCATTTGTACGAGCAAAGTAGAGCCGATTGTAGAAAGAATAGAGAGGTAGAGTGCTGTCTTGGCAACAGCTTGTAGTGGCAAGCTGAGTGAGAGTCATGGGAGTACAGTGAGAGTAAACTATAAATTAATGGTGAACTTTCACATGAATAATCTCTCTCCCTAATCATCCGTTGCCCTAACTATACAGTATCTCTGATACTCAGATAAATTTTTAGCCTGCCTGATGAATGATGAATAGCTTCTGGCTTCAATTTCAACTTTTGGTCCTCCTTCCTTGTATTTTCTTGAAAACTGGGTGAAGCAAAGCAAGAAAAATGATAAGAGTTTGTGGATAAATTTATATACAATATATACCCAATTATTTTTAAGGTGTGATGGTAGGAAAGATGTTTTTCAACAAACTTGTATCCTATAATTTTATATGCTTTGGCTGAACATGAGAATAAATTCAAACTAGACATGGCAGAATGAGAAGGTGATCCTAGAAATAATCCTATCATGTATCACCTACTGCAGTGAGGATTTATTTGAAAGAATCAAGTGTCGCAGGTTCCCTCCTGTAAACTATAAATCCATGCATCATTATGAACTCGTCTCAATGGCTTGACGGTGGTAAAACAAAAAAAATAAATAATTCAAAGTGAATAGAAAAAAAACCCACTAAAGGGCAATTGCATTTATTCACAACGTCTCCCTGGCTATCAATGCACCATGAAACAATGATTTACCTCCTCGCATACATCATACTAACTATAAATAGCCGAATGATTTAATGAATGTTCTTATCTGATCTTCTTTAGTTCTGGTTTATATGAAAGAGTTTGAAAATAGTGAAAGCATGATACCATACTGTGGAGCTCAAATAAGAGAATGAACAAATATCATTTTCAAGGGCGAGCTCCGTCTGCTTGACTCCAACGCTCTAGAAGAGTTTGAATAAACGAGGTGCCTGGATTCTTAATCTTTTCCACCTGCTTCTAATCAGCATAGGATGCAGACCAAGTATATGCCCCGGCATGAAATCGTGCCTAGTCAATATACCCACAACAGGGGACCTCTGCAGCGAAGGAGAAATAACATTAAAACGTAGACAGCTTATCTCACATTAACTAAAAGAGTGACATCGATCTCATTGCTACAACTAATGAAACACAAAAAAAAAGCGCCAAAATTACATCCACAAAGAGGACAAAGATAAGGCAACCAACAAGTAATCCCATATGAAATCTCATAGGCACACCAGAAACGAGGTGTACTGAAATAGCAGGTAAATTGAATGCAAAAGGAGAAGCCAAGTGAAAGAAGAAATCATCTGCAACGAAGATTTGCTAGTGCATTGGTAATTCAAGGTGTTGCAGCAGGAATAGTTTTGTGAATAAATAATTACTGGAAAATAGTATTTTGTTGCATGCAATTTACAGTGCAAGTGCAAATCACATGCAAACTTCAGGAATGGCGAAATTATTTGAGCATGATTTAAGTGAATAAAGCTTTCAAGGGAGCGAGAAGCAAAAGGAGGAGATTACAGATCTAGCAGAACATACATGATCAAGGAGACAGAATCAACAAGACATTAATTAATATCAAGTGCAGAGCAACAACTTGTAAAGTGCCTTAAATTTGTGTAAGCTACAAGTAGAAATTTTAAAAAACAAAAAAGCGAGGATAGAATTCCTTACACCAGATATCTTGGGTATCACCAGTAAATGCCTCAAACCAACTTCTCGGAAAAGTATGAGAGCCTTAGCCAGTGACATAGTCTCCGCAACAGTATAAGGTGAAGCATTCGTAAATGGATGTAAATCTAAAAACATCTCCATCTCTTCTTCGGTAAATTGCAGATCCTCTATCTTGTCTCCATTGCCTGAGCCCCTCTTTGCAAAATCACCAGCTAAGAACAGCTTGAAGGCATCAGTGCCTGTTGGCACTGGAGTTGGCACAAAAGCTTTCTTCTTTAGCAATTCAATTAGATGAGCACGGAGGATTAGACCATAAAGAACAGGAGACTCAGAAAGCGGAGGCTCATCAATTACGGGAAATCCATTATGCCTCGTAGTTCTTAGAACATGTACTATTTTGCCAACCTTTTCAATGCCCTGAAAGATCTGAAGTGGACCCCTAACTACGTCACCAACTGTCAACTGCCTCATATAAGGCTCAGTGTGAGCTTCTAGGTAAGGAAAACCCTTTGCATTCATGATAAGGTCATAAATATTACCATTGAAAGCATCAGCCACAGTCTTGGAAGTAAGAAGAACAAGCATTATCAAGGGTAGCAGCAACAGATTATTTGTCAATTCTAGAATAATGACACACAGAGAAACTGTCATCCTCATAGATCCGCCTAGAAATGAAGCAGCACCTAAGACAGCATAGAGGCCGTGATCAAGATTTGAGTGGGGACCAACTAGCATTCCAACAAAACGTCCATAAGATGCACCCGTCACGATAACTGGTATGAATAAACCCGCGGGGGCAACAATCCCATAGCTAAAGATACTAAGAAAGAAGCAGGTCACAAAGAATATGAGAATTGACGAATATTGAAACTCAGAGTTGGTGTCCTGGCTGAAAAGATTTCTAACAGAATCATCATTTGTGTTAAATATAAGGCTGGCCAGATCATTGTACTGTCCAGGAGGACATTTAAATTTCTTGAAATTACCAGACCGGCCTATTGTTGGACAAGCTTCCGACGCATCAGATGGACAGGGTTGGCAAGAGGCAAGCCATGGTAGTCCAAAAAGAAGACAGGATGTGAAAATGGAAATTGCACAAGCAAGTAAAATTTTGTAAACAACGCCTTTCCTGGAAAAGGGAAAATATCAAGAAATATTATTCAGAAATCATATGTTGTCATATTGGACAATGATTTTGTTAAAACAGCGCTGAAGAGAGCTTACTCATTGATGAGATTGTAAATTCGAAGAACCTTGTCTAGAAGGAAGTTATACAAACTTCCCAATATGCCTCCTATAACTCCAAGGGTGAGCACAGGTGGTACATCAATGAGGTGGTACGTAACACTTGCTGAATACACATCAAACATTATGAGCCCTCCTTTTCCAAATAGCCCACATTTTCCACTTAAACAAACGTCAATCAGAGCCCGAAGCACTATTGCAACTACTGCTGTTGTGAAGAAAGCTCTCCAAAGAAGGGCACTTCTCCACCTGCAGAAGAATATCTTGACATTAATGTTGAAGATAAGTACATACGAATTTTTCATGTCGTCTGATGGACAACAAAAATTAAGCCAAATAACCAATTGCTGCATTGATATGAAGAAATATTTCAGCTTCAAGCCTTGATATCTTACTCCAACCAGAAAGGAACTAGATGGAGATGATTGGTAAGACGTTCAACTCAAACACATTTCCTAGGAGCAAATTTTTATGTCCGTATAGATGCAATATAAATGTAGAAGTAACAGTAACAGATAAAAATTGACATGGTCCGTGAATCAACATGCACAAGCCATTGAAAGTGATAGTCAATTGATAACAGGCAGCAAACTGTAGCAATTTTTTGTAATTCAGATCAGTCCATTCTAGAGGGGAGAGGGGAGGCTATTAGCTGATCCACATTACTATTTGCTCAGGTGGACATCCTGATATTCTTCTGTCATACATCTGAGAATCCACTCATAAAATTTTACAAGAAAATGATGAGGAAACTCATCCTGGTACATGATTTTTCAATACCAAGAAAATAAGTACTCTTCAAAAAAAGTTGTGATAAAAATCGTAATCATGACAAGCTACAATAATAGCAACAGGAAAGGAAAATTACAGAAGGCTCAGTTCAATAGCATTTACTATGTAAGAAACGTACCAAGATGCCATTTCTTCAAGTGCAAACAGCACACCTCCAACTGGGGCACGGAAGGCAGCAGCTATTCCAGCAGCTGATCCACATGTTACAAGATCCCGTCGGTCTCGGTCATTTTTGAAAAAACGAAGCCATCTCCATGTTAATTTAAATCTCTTGGATCCACCCTGACCAAGCAATGCTGCAACACATGCTCCAGTGTGCACCATTGGCCCTGCCTTTCCAACAAAAAGAGACGAGGACACCGCAGAAATGCTTCCAATAATCTGCAAAATGAGCAAAAATATATGAGACTTTCTGTTGCTATGCAAACAACAAATTTCTCTTAAATTTGATATGAGTTCCGCAGAAAACTTCAACAAGAAATCAAATTAGCCAAATCACCCATCATTAAAAAAAAAAAAAACATAAATGGGCACCTCCATTACCAGATAGAATACATAGTGAGCCAATGCAAGTTATAGAACCCAAGCTATTGAAAGCAATCTAAACTGAAAGAAAGAACTCCCCAAATCTCACCTTAATAACCAAAGTTCGCAAGGAAAAAATTCCAGGTGCATCCACACCATTCAGGTAAGCCTTAACTTCTGGAATACCTGAACCAGCAGCGGCTGGTGCTATAAAAGCCGTGATGATGGATGCAAACAGGGTAAGAATCAAATTAGAAACTGAGAACACAAGAAAAGCCATCCCAAACCTACACAATAATTCAAAAAAAATGCATCAAATATCATTCCCATTCTCCTCAAACTCAAATTCTTTTCTCCTCTTTCCCAAAAAACATGAAAAGGATTAAAAAAGAAGAAGAGAGGAAGCTAAATTAGCTCTAAGAAACAAATCATTCTAAGGAAAATTAATTCTTCACTTCATGATACAACTTAATTTCCATTAAAAAAATACACAACCAGGAGAAAATTCCAAACTTTGATAGAAACCAAGGTTACTATAATTACTAAAGCATTACCTATTGGCCAGCATCATATTGGAGGTGACCACAAACTTCAAGCCAGCAATATTTTCAACAGCAAGATTGTTAAAAAACCCAATAAGGCTAACAATCAGTCCGATCAAGAAACAAAGCGACCACTTCATGAACACATACTGAAATGTTTGTATCTTTCCACGACTCCTCCAATCTTGTTTAAAGAACTCATTCTCAGCAATCCTATCAAAAGAGACAAAAAAAAAAGTTCAAAAATTTAAGTCAAATAAACCTAAAAAAGAGAAAAGTAATGAAAAGATGAGATTTTAGCATGTTGGTTTTACTCATAATCAAGACTTTCGATGGGGCAGACATCAGCTCCAACGATGGCAACTTGAGAAGTGGAGTTAATGAGTGATCTTCGAGGGGACAGGAGAGGAATTATAAGAGACTCTTGGTCTGTGTTTGCTTCCCCATTGATAGAATTTGTTGACATGGTATGGTGTTTTCTCTTTTCTTTTCTTTTCTTTTCTTTTCTTTTTAAGGTTTTACAACTGGTTTTTTCAATTATTGATGACCATTGGCACATACAACGAGAGAGAGAGGGAGGAGGAGAGAGAGTTGAGTGTTCTGAATTGTGAGGAAGTGAAGGCGTCTGTGTAGTGTGTATGTGACAGGATGGAACTCTGGCTTTGGTGAGGGGCTAAGGCCTGGTGGAAAATGATAGGCTGGTGTGGTGGTTACGGGAGTTCTCATGGGTGCTCTGATTTTTAATAACATCTCTTGCCATCAAAGAATATA
>Ga0325414_1005205_pt1 | contig 13715 bp, 11 predicted proteins | sample PopdelMetagenome_8_FD_206183 | JGI IMG/M metagenome (GOLD analysis project Ga0325414, IMG submission 206183) | Populus deltoides microbial communities from Bellville, Georgia, United States - Leaf-PdKOR-R3 | ecosystem: Host-associated > Plants > Phyllosphere > Phylloplane/Leaf | place: USA...
TCAAAGAAACAATACAAACAAAGGAGAAGGAGAAAACTCTTCTCAACTCAACTCCACTCACTCAAGCTCTCTCTGCTGTTCTCACTTCTCTTCTGTTCTTTCTGTGTTTTTCACACTCACACACGCAGCTCTTCACTGAGCTTATACGTATACAAGATGACAGTAAAGGGGCATAAATCATGCCTTGATTTATGCCCACCGTTTGTGTCCTCCACCATGTGCCAAGTGGGAGATTAGGTATTCCCACTTGCATATGGTGGGACATTGTTTGTCTCCACTAACTAATAATCTTCCACTTGGAGACAAACAATGAAATCATCTTTTATCCTTGAAGACCAACTGAAGTTTTACACAACTTCAGTTTATCAAGTGTAACTCCTTTGGTTAACATGTCAGCTGGATTCTTACTTTCACGGACCTTTTCTAGCATCAGTTGCTCATCGTCTAGCAATTGTCGGATGAAGTGATATTTGATTTGAATGTGCTTAGTCATGGAGTGAAATGCTGGATTCTTTGCAAGGAAGATTGCACTCTGATTGTCGCTATACAAAGTACCATTTCCGTTCATCTTGTCCAATTCTTTCAAGAAACTTTGTAGTCATACTATCTCTTTTGCAGATTCTGAAACTGCAACATATTCAGCTTCAGTTGTTGAAAGAGCGACGATCTTTTGTAAGGTAGAACTCTAGGAAATAGCAGTACCTCCTTGTATTGCAAACCCCTCTGGTTGTTGCATGTAAATGTCTTCCTCCAATTCACCATGAAGAAATGTTGTTTTTACATCTAATTGTTCAAGATGTAAATTCTTTGCTGCTACTATCCCCAGAACAACTCTGATTGTTGTAAGCTTCACAACTGGAGAAAATATCTCAGAGTAATCAATCCCTTTCTTTTGTTAAAACCCTTTTACAACAAGTCTTGCCTTGAACCGTTTGCTTCCGTCATGCTCAGTCTTTACTCTGTAAACCCACTTGTTTTGCAAAGCCTCCTTTCCTTCAGGTAGTGTGGTCAGCTCCCAGGTCTTGTTCTTCAGCAACGAACTCATCTCATCCTTCATGGCTAACTCCCATTTGCTTGAGTTTCCATCTTGTAAGGATTCTTCATAACTTAGCGGCTCACCACCATCTGTCAGTAAAATATCACTTCATCCGACAATTGCTAGATGATGAGCAACTGATGCTAGAAAAGGTCCGTGGAAGCAAGAATCCAGCTGACATGTTAACCAAAGGAGTTACACTTGATAAACTGAAGTTGTGTAAAACTTCAGTTGGTCTTCAAGGATAAAAGATGATTTCATTGTTTATCTCCAAGTGGGAGATTGTTAGTTAGTGGAGACAAACAATGTCCCACCATATGCAAGTGGGAATACCTAATCTCCCACTTGGCACATGGTGGAGGACACAAACGGTGGGCATAAATCAAGGCATGATTTATGCCCCTTCACTCCCATCTTGTATACATATAAGCTCAATGAAGAGCTGCGTGTGTGAGTGTGAAAAACACAGAGAGAACAGAAGAGAAGTGAGAACAGCAGAGAGAGCTTGAGTGAGTGGAGTTGAGTTGAGAAGAGTTTTCTCTTCCTTTTTTGTTTGTATTGTTTCTTTGAGTGATTAATACAAGTCAGTAGCTCCGTGGAGTAGGCAAGTTACCGAACCATGTAAATTGATGTGTGTTTGATTGCGTGAATGACCCAACAAAAACTATGTACATAGGATTGGACGAACAGGAAGATGTTGTAAGACTGGAATCGCAACGACCTTTATAAACAAAAACCAGAGTGAGACAACACTTCTTGATCTGAAACACCTCTTGCAAGAAGCGAAGCAGAGGATTCCTCCTGTTTTGGCTGAGTTAAATGATCCAATGGAAGATGGAGACACAATTACTACTGCAAGTGGAGTTAAAGGGTGTGCTTATTGTGGTGGTCTCGGTCACCGTATCCGTGATTGCCCCAAGTTGGAGCGTCAGAGAAGCCAGCACCTTGCTAACTCCAGGAGGGATTATTTCGGGTCTGGTGGTTATAGGGGAGAAATCTGATGTATTTGTACGGTCTTTTCAGCTGACCTGGCATGCATATTTTAATACGATGTTTGTGTTACTGTATCAGAAAACTTTATGTTCTGTTAAATGGCAGGGTTGCAATAGAGAGGCTTTTGTCAAAAATTATGCTCTGTAAATGTAGTACAATATAACCAGTATTGGAGGATTATCTTGTTAGCTAACATTTTTTTTTTTAATTTATGATCTCTTGCCCTGCTTATTGAATCATCATGTATGCTTTCACAAATTTATCTCTTAATAACGTGTAGTGCAATACTGGACAGGATGGAAAGAAAAAGACTACCATGGAGATGAAGGAGATTTGAGCAAGGAAGAAAAAAGAAAAGAAGTTGATAAATCGATGAAGCCAAGACTTCATCTCGGTAGCTATAGAGTATATAGGTACTCTATTCTGTGGCTCGCAGCAACAGCTCAATCATACACTGTTGTTGGTGTCCTTCAGGTACTTCTCTTTTTTATCTCTCAACTTGTGTTTTTTTCCCTCAATAATAATAATAATAATAATAATAATAATAATAATAATAATAATAATGCTGAACAAATTAATGTAGGGGGCTTTTCATAATTCCACTGGGCAGGCAGTATTAATCTCTCTATCCAGTTGAGCTATAAGTTTTATTTCTAGCTTTCCTCTTTTCTTTTCTTGTTTTGGTTGATGGGAGCATGGATGCTGAGTTTCAATATAAAAAATAAACAAAGCTGTAGGATGCAGGAGTACATGCATTCTCCAATGTTTGCCATGTTGATGTGGAACGCAAAAGCAAAAGGAAGCCAAATGAAGTGGTATGCATCTCATCTGCAACTCATATTTCAGTTAATATTTGGATTCACTGCTGGTAATGTTTTGCTTGTAGGAATTCCCATTGTTCTTTTTTTTTTTTCGCTTTCAACTTAAAAGAAACATTTTGGGTTTTAAAAACTGTTAATATGATGGTAAACATCAGATGGCTGAATAGATTGGCTAATGCCCATTCCATAGCTGTAGCAGCTGTTGCTGACCCCCCTAAAGCCATCTAGCAATTTCAAGTAAGTCATCAAATTTGGAAGCAGGCCAGAAGAACACATCTCGTTGAAAAGATTTAGAGCTTCCTGAGGTCTCCCTACTTGGCAGAAACCTTGCATAAGAGTGCTGTAAGTGACAGTATCAGGAGTCAATTCCTTTTCAGACATTTCAGAAAGTAATCTTTTTGCCTCGTCCAGCCTTCTTCTCTTGCAATTTCCATTGGTCAAGATGTTGTTACTATGTACAGCAGGTGCATAACCCTTGCCAACCATGATGTCGAGCACTTTTTGGGCCTCATCCATTTGGTTATTTAAACAATATCCACCCATCAAGGCATTGTAGGTGTAAACATTTGGCTCAGCACCTTCCTCGGTCATCGTTTCAAAGACACACCGAGCTTCTGAACCCATCCCTTCGTTGCAGGGTCCATCAACCAAAATGGTGAAGGTCACTGTATTTGGCATAACATTCCTACCAACCATTTCTTTGAACAATGTTGTAGTGGAATGCTCCGATCCACCATTTCAGATAAGAATTCCATGGCATTATTAACCAGCCTATCTTTGCAAGGGCTGACTATTGATTGTATTATATGTCACCACATCTGGCTTGCACCCATTTTGTTCCATCTTGTACACGTGAACAGCCATACTTGTGTTGCCAGCTTTGCACAATCCATTGATTACAGTAGTATAGCTAATTACATCAGGCTCATGCCGTCTCCGTACCATCTCGTTAAACAATCCTACTGCCTCTTTAATCTCGCCCTCAATGCAGAGCCCATTATTGAGGGTATTGAAAGTGATAGCATTAGGTTGCATACCCAGTTTGACCGTCTTACCCAAGATAGAGACAGCAAAATGAACATGGTTGAAGCAACAAAGGCAGTTAATCAATATATTTATAGAATAAACATTGTGGGTAACTCCAAACAAATTCATTTGATTGCACAAGTAGACAACAGTGGAATACTGTTCTTTTTGGCAATGGAGCCTAAGAATTTGCCACATTCCACAAAAGAAGGCCTAGGGTTCATGTGGATCATGCGATAGAATGAAGCCAAGGCATCATCAATACTAACGTTATTGCTATTATCACAAACAAACCCACCATTTTTTTGTGTGGCAAAGAAGGTTTCTTTGTACAAGTAGAAGTGGTGATGATTGAAGAACAAGAAAGAAGGGAGATGAGGAAGAAAAGGAAAGATGCCCATTTCCATATGTAGTTGAAGAACCCGAATAGCAGAATCAGAAGAAGCAGTAGCTCTTTCTGTTCCTCTCCTCCTTCGAAGCCGAAGATGAAAGCTTTTCCACTCATCTCCGTATCTCTTTCTCAATTCTGGGTGTCTTGTCTTCTTGGGTTCAGCTTCGCCAGAACCATTTATGAAAGGAACCCATTAGGTAATAGACCATTTTACTTTTATTTGAAGCCCAATGGCTAATGACTTGACTTTCTATCATTTCCTTTAAAAACAGAATATGGTGCAAAAGAAATATAGATTAGATTAGATTAAAATTAAAATTAAAATTAAAATTAAAAAAATAATTGTAGTCTTAGATTCAGTGCACTCTGTATTGCTGCAATATAATAATAAATTTATTCTTTCATGAAAAAACCATTGAATTAGCTATTAAAAGTAACACAAATTTTTCACAAGAATTCATTAATTATTATCATATTAATTCAGGGGCAAATATAAAATGTGTGTTAAAAAAATTAATGATGTCTTTAACAAACTATTTTTTTCTTTCTTTTCTTTTTTTTCTTATTGTCTCAGGTTTCATATTTGTCATTTTAAAAATTAAATGTGTTATATCAGTTTATATTTATATCAATTTTGATTATTATTTTTTTAATTGATATTTGTTTTATTTTTAATATTTTTTAAAGTTAATTTTGTTTATCAATTTTATTTCTCAACATTTGATTTCATTAATTTTTATATCCAATTTGGTCATTATTAGTTTAATTGTTATTTTTTTGATTTTTTAATTTTATCCCCTATTATTTTATTTCATTTAGTTTTATATCAAATTTATTTTTCTTTCTTTTATTTTTTTTGTTTTATTTTTTAATCATTTCTTTTATTTTTTTAATCATTAAAAAAAACAATATATTTTGAAATTGGACATCGACAATCAACAAGTCCATGCAATTGAGTGGCTAGGTAGACATGCTTGAGATTTTTGAGTTTTTGACCTCGCAGGTTCAATTCTTGCTGTTTGCTAATTTTATGTTGTGGTTTTCTTCCTTTGCCTTCTCTTTTAGTTCAATTGTTAACTTGATTTTTCTACTTGAGACTTGCTTTGTTAATTTCTAAAGGTTGAGAAAATTATGTTATTTCAATTTTCTTTTCTTAATGTTCTTGTAATTTTTTTTTAACCATGTAATGTTTTAATTAGTTACCTTGGATAATCTTCCTTTTTACGATAAAAAAATCTGTCATTTTCTTCCCTTAATGCATATTTTACATTTTTCCCCCCGGCAATATTGCTTATACTCAAGTAATGTTATCTTAATCTCTAATGTTTCTAGACTAACAACTATGTATTTATCTGCATGATGTGCTCAATCACACCTTTTAAGCTATTAAATTTTATAGAATAAGTTCGAGTTATGTGGTTGTTAATATAATGGTCACTAGAAGTTTAAATGATCATTAACTTAAGGGCCCGTAAGATTAGTCAAGATGTTAATCAGGGCCCATGAGATTAGTCGAGATATACGCAAGCTGATCTGGACACCTACATTAATAAAAAAATAAAATAAATTTTATAGAATATTTTTTTTCGTTAGGGTACTCGTTAATGCCTTGTAAGAAGTCTCAAACTGATCTAAATGACTTTGAGATATTATTTCACTTTGGCACAATCAGGGATGGATCCATAGATACTTTTTCCAATATGAGAATTGATAAACATCAAACTCAAGCGATTGAATCGCTCCTAAAGATTAAATGATGTTTTCTCATCTTGGGTGTTTGATTCTGTGGGCTTTGGAGGCTCATCCACTCGAAGTATCAAATCAAGGTCCATGCATCCTAATGCAAGGATACCTTTTGTCGTCCAATCGATGGAGCAATATCAGAGAAATCAAAACTCAGAGCAGATAAAGTTTGAACTGCAAATAAACAACAAAACTTACTAGAACATGCAATGAAGCCAAATATAAAACATTTACACCTGTGAATTAATCTAAACAAATAAATCAACATGTCATTATAATCTTTCATGTGTGCTTAGATTATAACATACAAGCAATTTAAATTACATTCAAGAATCTCATGTAGTTTAGGGACTTGTTGGGTTTTTCTCCAAACTAATGGCAAGGACTCCAGTTAGTGCCAAGTAGTTTAGCTGGCAGCTTATCTGGCATTGTATTTGAAGACTTGAAAATCAAATCTCAGGCTAGTTAGGACTTAGGAGAGAGATCAAGGATAAAAACTAAAAAAGAAGAGTTCATCACATAAAGAGTTCAAAAGATTGGATAAGGTTTACTTGTGGGTCAATACCAGTGAAACGTGGAAAGAAGAAGATGATAGAGGAGGAAAAGAATATATACTGATTTCCTTTTTCAAAAGGTACTGGTCTAGTTATGATCTCACCTAACCAAAGTGCAAGACAGTGAACTGCTCTGCCCTTTACCACCTGGCAACAAAGTGGATTGCCCTTAAAGCAAGCAATCAGGCTGGTTCTCTCCTGATTTCTTTCTTACAATACTTGAAGCTGCAAAAAGTAATTTGATACTATTTTGTTATATGTTTGACAGCAAAATCATGGCTATAGACCCCTTAAATAAAACAAGAAATTCTGTATTAATATTGCAACTGCTTACAGAGAAATCTTATTGAAGTAGTAATATAGGAAACATCAAACATATGTCCAGGACAACTTAACAGCAACACCAGATAGTTATAATAGGTAAATGAAAGGGAAAATAGACACTTGTAGAGTAGATAATAAGCCCCAAGAAACTTGTGAAGTCGGCTCAGGAAGGCCTGTGTAATTGCACATAGACATAGTTAATCATTCTGGGACTGGACTCACACTCCTGAGCCATTATATTTCCTTGCAGCCTCTTTGCTGTCAATGGTTGATGTGTAACTATCTTCTCTTGTGGACGGCCTAGTTCCATAGCGCCTAGCAGCTTCCTTGCTGTCCATAGTTTCTGTATAGGCTGGTTGTCTGTAGCGGGATCGAGGAGGAGAGGTAGTGGCAGAAGGTTTTGCAACTTCTGCAGTGGATGTTGAATGAGTTGGCCTTGCCCACCCACCACTAGTGATCATGGTCGGTTCCTTGTTGCTACCTTGTTTGCGGTAATAATCATCATAGCTGTCATTTCGAGGCGCATTACCGCTGGGCTTTAGCAGGTCTTTGTTGTGGAAAACGTTGCGCTCGTCGTAGCCTTCATAGCCTGTGGATTTAGGGGCCTGGCGCCAGTATGAAGCATCCCAAGGGGCAATCTTGGGTGGGCTAGCATCAGTTTGCACTTTGGTGATGGATTCCTCAACATTTTGTGGGCGACTATTAACTGAAGCCATATGTCTACGGAACTTATCCTCTGCTCCATAAGGATCCTCTGCCGAGCGAGTGCTATGCTTGTATTCAGACTCCAGAGGTGAATGAACATGCTGTTGAAAAATCGTCTCAGTTTTTGTAACATAGTGATCTGCATTCTTATCAGCGCCATAGAAAATTATAGGCATTTTCCTCCCCTCAGCATCAATGATGACCGGTCGGCACACGTGATCAGGAGCATGGCTTTTTTTGCTCCAAAAATCATCAGAGCTTGGTGTACTGTTGGTGGAATAGCCCCTATACGCGTGACCATACCTAGCCATCACTCTCTTTGTATAGGAATTTCTTGCCTTGTAGGACTCTAGAACTTGGATTTCTTTTCTTGCTTATGAAAGATGTTAGAACTTTTCTTAAATAGAAAATTTGGACTCTCCTGTTCAAATGAATGATGCCAGATCAGCTATACGATGCATAAAAGGATCTTATGCTGCCTTTTGCTTTGCACTTTGATACTACCTTGAAGTTCAATCCACCAGGAAACTTGGTAAGGAACCATGTTCCAATCCTTTCACAACAGTGAATTCCAATCCTTTCACTTGGATAAACTTGTTTTGAAAAGAGGGTGATCCTGGAGGAAGAAGATTGCCAAATATATGGTGTCCCCACCCAATAAGAACAAAGGAGAAAGAGAAAGGATGAGAGAATCGCTTTTCCAGCGAGCAAGAAACAGAAAAAGAATAGCCTTTGGTGAGACAGAGACTTGGAAGTCGAGACTCTACTTTTAAAATGGCAATATCCACAACATGCACAAAATTGAAACTGAGAAATTCACAGAGAATTCAGTGCCATCTGCTTGCATTGAGCACCTTCTGTTGAGAGTATTTTCCTTTAATAATCACTGGCATATCATTGTAGACCATAATATTGAAAATGTCAATCGCTCAGCCAAAAAGAACACCCCTCCTCCCAAATTCGATCAGTCCTTTTCTACCTGTACCGCTAAATAAAAGTCTGAAGAGTCATGTTCGGCTTCTCCTGGACTGTGACCTCCATTAGTTGCAAGGCCATTGAAGTCCTGCTCTAGTTTCCATTTCAAACAAAGTTGTCTTCTTCATTTTCTCCAACTTGTGGAGAATTCTGAATTTCTACGGGACAAAGAAAAGAAGGAGATTCATTCCGACTCCGCAGCTTTGGGCAACGTAATCAAATACGTAGGAGCAAAAGAGAAAGTCAGCTCTACAGTAGCATATGTTTACTTGTTAAGCATAATGGATCAAAAAGCATAGGTGATAGATATTTTCGTGCTGTAAGCTCATTTGATTTTGCAGCCCTTTGTCTGAAAGACAGCCTTGAACTTGTCAATACCTTATCGCGGATCCCTTGCTGTACATTCTATCTGGGAAAAGAATAACGAGTGTTGATAAATTTTATGTGGCACCAAGTGTATCCCACTGCTCAGATTTATCATCATTTCTGCGCAAACACGATGCGTAGACTTTGATATACCTGGTATAACCCTCAGTTCCTGGAAAAACATAGCATCAAACTTAATGTTCTAATAGAGACATGAAAACCACTAGTTCCACAACCAAGCAGGCAAGCACCAACCAATGAATTTAATATCAACCCTTTGTCATTGTTTCCATTCCATACATTATTATCAACACACTGATGGCAGACCACAATGATCACATGAAATGTTTGAAGATAAAATTGATATGGAACACAGAGCCGGCTTAAGATAAGGGCCACTTGGGCAATATATAACTCAAGGCCCCTACTTAACAAAAAAGCTTCAAGTATATGTAAAATGAAAATTACATATAATTAACAAAAGATTCCAAGCACAAAATAAAAATTATCCAAGATCTTGCTTGTTAGAAGTACATAAAAAATAATAATAATATTTTTTAAACATTTAAAAGTTCTCATTTATAACTTTGCTGAATACTCTTAATTATTTATCTTAGGCCGGCTGTGAATTGTACCATGATGTAAAGTTTCTTACAATGCAAGGAAACATAGATTATTCGCAATCACAGAGAATTGATTGACATTTTCTTCATTACATTACAGCCTAACAAACTTACACAAAGCATGTCTCTCTTGCTATTTCTCAACTATCTGAACATGAAAAGAAAAGAAAAGAAAAGAAAAGGCACCATGCATGTGCTTCACACACACTTTTTTCTGCAAGTAAACAGCTAAAAGCATAGATGGTGATAAAAGTTTCAAGATTATCACGTGCCTTGTCTTTCTATTTTCTAGGGGTCGAATGCCGGGACTTCAGGCGAAGGAGAATGGAAAGCACGATATATTTTCTCGCTTCTTCAACAAGGCAGCTGTGACCTGCTAAATGATGTAGCATAAAATGCTAAGGATATCAGACTTCCTCCTAATTAAGTTACCATCCAAAGATCTTGAATCAGAAAGTCATTAGGAGTATGGAGAGAAACAAAATACTGCAACTGTAGAAACTGACCTGGGTTAACTAGTACAAAGTACGAGGTCAATTTGAGGATAACGGGCAGCAACAGAAAGTGCTAGACATGCTCCAAAGGACTCTCCCACTAGATAAATAGGCTTATTTGGAGATGAGGCATACTCAAGCCTCACGGTTTCCTCTACAATTTTCACTAGCCCTGCACGCAATAATTAAATCTTGTTGAGTTAGTGATAGGTAGCATTCTAACACGTTTAGTTTAACAGAAAAGAACACATATGTTGCATGCCCCAACACACAAAAACGAGTATGAGGATCCCGTCTGCAAGCAAACATGCACATCGTCAAGGGACTTGAAGAACCATATATTTAGGACCATTACAAATGAATATTCCTAGAAACATGTTCATGCACAGTAAGTTTGAAGATGAAAGGCAATGAATAAGAGCTTCATAGCTTAACTATTAAAGCTCATAATGAAGAGAAAAATGAAGCCATTCATTCGACAATGATCCTTACTTTCAAATGCTGTTCGATCATGCACTGGAATGTGAAGCCATCAAACTTCAAATGCCCTGAAATTTGCCAAAAAACATTGTAAAAATCATTTATTAATTTAACTGCACTGGAAATGATAGAACAAGTACGTATGACTGCAAAGGATTTTATTAGCAGTTCTTAAAAGATGATTCCTTTGTTATATATAAAGAACGAATGCAGCAAATGAGAAGCAGTTCAAACAGTTTTGACGTGCAGAAACTATCCCATCTTAACGTGAACTGTCAACTGGCAAATAATTCAGAGAAAGCCCAAATTTTCATGGAAGGTATGCGCGTATGTCATGCTCAAGTCTTCAATACTTGTGATGAAGGTAGAGATATTAATTAGAACTTACTTCCCAAGAGCTTTATGGTGAAATGTAAGTCCCAAGCCAACACCATCTAGCCCTGAATATAACAATACCAGAAAACATATTCAGCATTCTGTAACCTCCTAACGTTAACACAGACAAAACTCAAATATTTAATCAAATCTTGCAGAACAAAACAACTTTCAGCAAAGTCGAAGCTCATCAACTAGAGATCCAGGTCATCTGTCAAGAGTGTTCCTTGTTTGCAATACTTGCAGCAGAGTTAAAATTCAACTTAATTTGGAGTTCATCTCAACAAGGCAAAAAATTACCAGGCAAAAACAGAAGGATTGGAGAATCTTTGAATGGTTTCCCAGCGGGGCAAAAATTACCCGAATGTAATGCGACATAAGGTGATATCTTGCAAGTAAAAACGGATGCCATGTTTTGACAGGCAATGGAAGGCAGTTTACACACTACTAGTTCCCTAAACAACATCTTACAACAGTACGCTGTCGTCCGGTCCTTGTCAAGAACTTGCATTTAAGAACTTCAAAGAGCAAAACTTAGAGCTCTCACTCAAAAACAATCACCCCCTCCTTTCAAGATTTCACCAAATGAGGACCTTTCTTAATTGCCAAGCAACCATTGAGAAACTCGGGACCCTTACTAATATTAATTAATACGTAATGGATCGAACACTACTAGCCTGAAAAAAAAAAAGAAAACGGTTCTTCTGCTCATAAATGAAACGTTCCAAATATTCCTGGAAACTCTTGCTCTATAGACGGAGATTAGCAGCATTATTAATTTCATACAAGACATTAGGATTGATTGAACTTTAAACCTATTTTCCGTTTCTCTCAACAATATATAGTTCATATGGTAAATGTTACATATTAGAACCTGATTAAACATTGTAGTTGTCATGCACATAAATTGTTTGCAGAAGCTCATTGTTTTTGTTCAACACAAAGGAGTTCTTTGTCTTGACAATTTTTAAGGGTACGTACTGGAATGCGGGAACTTCATGCAAAGGATATATTGTTCTATCAATGATATTCCTGTATGGATCCTCTTTTCGCTTCTCCAATAGGTAGGCGATTTGCGTTCGACTTCAAATTTTATCAGCAAATACAGCTCATTTTCCTTTCCTTTATCTTGCAGCACCTCTTCCATTCCCTTTGTTTTTATGGGCTTCCTAAACAGAAAATAAAAGCGGCCAGGTATCTTTGGCAAGCCACTGGCATAAACACTTCTTGGCTGGCAACCTCTCCTTTACTTTCATCCCTATTATAGTGATATCAATCAGCGCAAATAAGCAGGAATGTGTCTGGTATCTGAAGCTGATTCGAAATTCTAATACGAGAAAGAAAGTAACATCATTGCAAGGAGAGTAATCACCTTACTGGTGTAGCCCTCCTAACAGTCTCTCTCACATAGTCATTAACTACAGGGATTTTCATCACGTCATTGTAATCAAGAATCAGCTGCCATATCCAAAAAGAAGAATTAGATAATAATTAAACTGAAACTTGTTCTGTCTTCTATGTGGGCAGATTAAGAACAGCTAGTGTAGTGCCAGGATTAGAAGAATTTAAAATGTAGAGGAAGCATGGATATGAAGATTTAACAAAAATTCTTAAACTCATCAGAAGGGGAAAAAAAGCTCTAGAATTCAAAACTAAGAATTTTCTCTGGAAAAAAAAGGCACAAAGCTTACTTCCTGTATATCATCTTCTCCTACAGTCCCGAATGGTACAATTGTAGCCCCAACTAAAGCATCTTTTGCGGGCTTCTTCTTTTCTTCTCTTTTCTTTAACCGGAAACCTGATGTCAGGAAAGTTTTTTCAGTTCATTACTGGCCATCCCGTGCCATGTGACGATGCCATTTTCAAAACCATTTTTAAATAATAATTAAACAAATATTCTTCCACAACTCACCCTCTCATTATTTATTTTTTTAAAACTTATAACTTGTTAGGGGTTATTTTTATTAAACCTTTAAAATTTACTTTTTTTTATTGTAATTAATACTTTTTTTATATATATCTAGCTAGTTAGTGCTCCTCAATTGTGAAATTATATTAATTTTTATATTAAAATAATTAAATTATATTATTAAGTTAATTTTATTATTATTTTCCTGTTGAATTGTAATTGAGTTATTTAATAAATAAGTTTGTATGTAAATTTAGATTTGTAAAAATATAGAACCTTGAAAGAAAACTTTATTTATATGTTGATTATAGATCCAGAAATCACATGGTGAGATAAGTCATTATAATTTTTTTTTATTTTTTTATTTTTTTCATTGCCCTAAATTTACTCTTACTTTTTTTTTGGGTCATGTATATTATTTTATCCTTTTAAATTTACTTACTAAGAATAAGATTGTCTCTTGTTAGATTAATTTTTAAGGAACAACTTAGCTAGTCGAAGGTCTCCATTCAAATAACCATTTCACCACCTCAAGACACAGCCATGGAAAGCCCGTTGAAAAGCTTTTTCATTAGTGAATTTTGAAAAAGGGTCTAACATTACTCACAAGAAGGGCGTGATTCTTTCAGTTAGAATGTTTTTTTTTTTTTTTGGGGGGGGGGGTGTCTAATATTGCAGCTGTTTTTTAATGCAGTGCTTGCTGCTTGCTAGACCCAGTTTCTCAGTTAGAAATCTTGAAAAGGATCTTGCATTATTTGTGAGAGGGTGTGATTATTTTTGAGTGAGAGCTCTAAGTTTTGCTCTTTTAAGTTCTTAACTGCTGGTACTTCAAAAGGATACTAAGAGAATATACAGTTCTAATCTGTTCTCTACATAACCAGTAGTGTCTAAACTGCCTTC
>Ga0325414_1005206_pt1 | contig 13714 bp, 6 predicted proteins | sample PopdelMetagenome_8_FD_206183 | JGI IMG/M metagenome (GOLD analysis project Ga0325414, IMG submission 206183) | Populus deltoides microbial communities from Bellville, Georgia, United States - Leaf-PdKOR-R3 | ecosystem: Host-associated > Plants > Phyllosphere > Phylloplane/Leaf | place: USA...
TGAACTAATCAAGCATTGCCTGTTGTTTCGACAGTACCTTTACTAAAATAACTAAAAACATATGGAGTCGGCATCGCCGTTCATGGAAAAGGCGATGCTGCTCCATTTTAGTTTCATTTTCTGCTATGTTCTTTTCCTTTCAATTGAACTCTTTTTAAGTCTAGCCTGATGATGAGATTATGTTTGAAGTTAGAGTAGAATCTAAGATAAAAATAAAAGGTAGAGGACATAAATATAAATTGTGAAGAAAAACTGTGGCTAATCATGACAGTTTTATTTTGGTTTAAAAATTTATTTTGTTTATTTTTTAATTTTTTTTTTTAAAAAACTCACTCGAAAATAATAATAATAATAATAAAAAATAATTGGTTGTCACAATTCATCCACTTAAAACAATCGAGCTTGGTTTCAAAAGATTATATATATTCCAACAAGAAGAGTGCATTGCTAGTGATTTTTTACTACTCATACTAAAAAAGAGAAATTCGGTTCTTTTAGATTTTTTCGATTTAATTGTTTTTTTTAGTGATTTTTTTGGGATTGTTAGGTGTTCATGGAGTTTGTTATGCTCTTATTTAGATGGTTTCATGTAGTTTTTAGGCTCTAAAAATTTAGATCCTAATTTTTTGATCATAAAAAATAATTGAAAATTAAACCAAATTGTGATTGGTTGCACAATCAAAAAGTAGAAATAAAAATAAAAATGAATGATGCGTTGTCTGCCCCTAATAATAATAATAAAAAAAAACAAGGTCCGCCTAGGTTTTTGCTTCAAGCTAGGCATGTGAGCTTGATCCACCAATACCTTACTTTGTTTTTGTTTGTAATTTTCTACCCTTTAGAGTTAAATTGTTTCTATTTAAATATTGATTTATACCTTCCTTTTTATTTCTTAAAAAAATAAAGTAATTTTATTTTCTTACGTAGTAATTGATCTTTTTATATTTTTTAGTTGCATGATACTTTGAAAATATTTATTTTATTACATTTCTTTCCTTTTATATTTTATATGAATTAGTTGTATTTGTATGGGGTTTTTATTAAAAAAAAAACATATTTTACTACCAACAAAAAATAATACATAAAAACATATACATAACATAAACATAATAATTTATTTTTTAGGTCAAAGATTGACATTAGATCCTACATAAAGTGTAGTGTGAATAACATGTTTGCGTACATGTCATATTTGCCTGTTTTAAATAAAAAAATCATTCTATTTTAAAATGCATTTATAATATTAAAAAAAATTATTATGATAGAAATAAACGTAAAATTCAACCCCCAGTGAGGGTGAAAAAACTAGTTGAATAATAAATTAATTGGGTTTCAAGACATTCGGCTTTGAGATTCATTATTAAGTAAAAAATACATTTTGGGTGATTTACAAAGTTTTGTTGAATGATTGTTAAAGTTGTAATGAAGAAACATCTACCATTAAAGTTTTGGTTTGTAGAATGGTCATGACACCTATGGGAACTCAAAGGATTCCAGGTTTTTTTTTTTGTTTTTGAAGATGATAAATTGATTTAAAAAAGTTAATTTTGATGTTTTATAGATATTTTGAGTTAAAAATAAATTTTTAAAAGAAAAAACAGTTATTTTTTTTTCCAATCACCGTAGTAGCTGGAATTTAAGGATTCTAAACAACCAATCATCTATTTTTTTAAACTAAATTGACATGTCATTTATTCCATTAATTGTTTTTTAAAAAAACTCTAAAGGCGCCTGCGTCGGCTCTTTATTCATGGGTCAAGTGTTAGGCCTAACTTACTAGGCTTAGCAACACCTAACCTCATTCTCTTTTATTTATATAATTTTTATTTTTTAATTTAAATATTTATTATATGTATTTTTAAAAACAATTTTAAGTTTAGATTTTACTTCTTTGTTATAGTTTTTTGCTTATTTAGTTTTTTAAAATAATAATTATTTTATAATTATATTGGATGCATTTAATTTTTGAAGAGATTAATATGATTAATCTGTAATTTTTTTTATATTATATATATAAATATATCAAATTTATTTTTAAAAATAAAAAAAATATTTTTTATAATATTTTTTGTTTTATTTTCTTTTCTGCAGCTTTGCCAAAGGTACTATTTTTTATTTTTTTTATTGCAGCTTTATTTTTTTATTATATTATTAAATTAATTAAGATTTAACTTGATGGTTAAATTTTTCACACTTTTTTAAAAATATAATTATTTCCTGATTTTTTTTCAAGCAAAAACATTTGGTGGGATTCACAGCGCGCGCCATTAATACAGTGATAGATGATCTCGTGAACTGCCCTAGGTATACCTGCGATTAAAAAAAGTAGTAAACCCCATGAACAACAAGATGCCATCATCATAGATTATCCAACTCAGTGATTTTTCACATCATTGATTGAAGGATAACCGGTCTCAGGCACTTCACTAACAATAAGATCACAGTGACGTACATCAGAAGTGAGCAGCTTGGATCGCTTACAAATAAACCCCATATATATATCAAAAGCTTCTTTTTCAACTTTAATGGTGTAATCACAGGAGCACATATGGTGATGGTGTTGTTGAATATATATCTTGACAGTTTCCTTGCCATCAATCCCATATCCGCTTACCTCTTCCATATGCTATCGCATTACTGAACTTCCTCTCAAGAAGAAGGGACATGATTTTGTACTCGGCGCCATCCCATAGAAATTAATTCGGTAATATTTTTGTAACTTCAACTTCTACGTAATTTTCACTTGGAGTAAAAGCAGCCAGGATCTCAAGTTTGGGAATCCTGGGGATTATAAACTTCTGAATGTAGGAGCTGGTAAGGTTCGGAGGAGGAGAAGGATAAGCAGAATCAAATTGACAAGCTTGGATGACATGAGATTAAGGTTGAAGAACCTAATAGCCATTCATATCAAGATCTTGAAGATGGCAAAAACTCCATTTTTGTTCCGACTGATGATGCTCTTAATTTCTTATGACCATTCTTTCTGATCACGCCAGAATTTAGACTGCCAAATTGTAGCATCCAAGGTTGATAAAAAAGATTTTCAGGTGGATACGCCTATGGTGAGTACGTTTTATGCATCAACAAAGCTGAAATCACCAACTGGCATGAGATATATCCATGATGATGGACATGTGATTGTTCATGTGGCCAGACGCTTCTTAAAGAGAAAGATCGGCCATAATATTCGGCGAAGGCAAGCACACTACCAGAAATTCGTTTAATACCAACGGCATTACCGATGGAATAATTCTGTTGGTAATTTGCGATCATAATTACCGACGACATATTTTTCATCTGTAATTCCGTCGGTATATACTGACGGAATTATAGACGGAATATTCAGAATAAAAAAAAGGACGGTTCGCTGACGTGGAAGTTTTTGCGGGTGATTTTACCGACGGAATCACCGAGGGATTCAAACTGGCAGCTCCGTATAGTGACGTGATCGATTCACCATCAGAATTGCCGACCACTACCAGAAAATCGGATAACATCAACGGAAATTTTCCGTCGGCAATTTTTACCGACGAAAATAATTCCGTCTCAAATTCTGTCGAAATCTCCGTACAGTGACGTGACAGATTCACCATCAGATTTGCAGACGGAATCACCGAGGGATTCAAATCGGGATCTCCGTACAGTGATGTGATCGATTCACCGTTGACCGACAGAATCACCGACAGAAGTAGTCCGTTGGTGATTCCATCAACAAAAGTTAATATATGACCACTTTGCCTACCCTCTCCTCCCCTATTTGTCCTTCTTCTTCCCCATCCCAACTCTCCCTTACTGCAAACAACCAGCCCCCCCACCCAAAAAAAAAAAATCTCCCTCTTCTCAGCACAAGTTATATTTCTTTAAGTTTTGTGGTTACAACATCTGTGTTCTGATTTACCGACGGATTTTATCAGTTTTTGTAAGTAATTCTATCTTTTTAAATTTTAACATTTAAATGTCAATTTTATTGTTTTTTTAGTATATGTATTTTGTTAGTATATGTACATGTTTTATTGTTATTTGTCAAACAAACTTGTAGTATATGAATGTATAATTTTGTACTTGTTATGGTTTGTTTTAGATTTTGTAAATTATATTTGTTTGTAAATTATTGAAACTTTATTGAATTACTGAATTACATGTGTTGTTTTGAAATAATTAATAGCTTGTTTAACGGGTCCATTTTAATTTTTATCAATGTTATTGCTGAGCTATAATTTTCATAAATTTATATGTATAAATTTGTATGAATGTTGATAATTGATAATGAATATTTAATATTTAATATTTATAAGAAGTTGTAATTAGCTTGTTGGATAATCTCGAGGTAAACCAATATTTTTATAAATTTATTTACCTAACATAGTTAATTAATACATGTTGTCATCATAATTTTATAGAGGTTTGATAGAAGTCATGAATGATCGTTCATGGATGTATCGAGATTTACCCCAAGGATTGCGGAGGATGGATTATTGTAACGGGGTTCAGGGTTTTATTAATTTCGCAATATCTATTCCTAGAAATGTTACTAGAGGCGGTATTAGGTGTCCATGTAGGAAGTGTCAAAATAAAAAGTATTTGCATCCAAATATTGTAATGATGCATCTTCTACACAAAGGGTTTATAGAGAAATTACCGGTGTTGGTATGCACATGGAGAAGTATTTGTTTGTAATAAGAGCATGAGAGAAAGGGTGGTTGGGTCAACTTCTAGTGCTAGCAACGTGCATGAAGCGGCAAATGACAACACTAATCCTTACAGGAATATGGTTATCGATGCAATGAGAATGAATCAAGGTAATGTCAGTTAATGTCCAATCGTAGAAGAAGAACCTAATGCAGATGCAGCTAGGTTTTTTTTATTTGTTGAAAGATTCTAATAAACCATTTTGGGATGGTTGCATGAACCACAATAAATTATCGGTTGTAGCACATGTGTTCACCATCAAGTCAGATCACGGGTTGAGTGAGACCGGGTATGACAAAATTATTGAATGGACGAGAAGCATTTTACCTGAAGGGAATAGGCTGAAAAAGAACTTGTATGCTATGAAGTCCATGATGAAACCCCTCAGTTTAGGATACCAGAAAATTAACATATGCCCTAACTTCTGCATGTTATACTACCTAGAAAATGCTGAGCTGACCAAGTGCATAACATGTGGGCATTCCTGTTACAAACCCAGAATTGGCAGGGGAAAGACTCTAGTGGCATATAAAAAACTTAGATACTTCCCAATCACACCTAGATTGCAGAGGTTATTTATGTCACTGAGGACTGCTGAGCACATGACATGGCACCAATCAGGCAATCATATGATGCGGCTGATGGAGTGATGGTGCATCCTTCTGACGGCAAAGCGTGGAAACACTTTAATAGTGTGCATCCTCACTTTTCAGCTGAATTAAGGAACGTGAGTTTTAGGTTGTGTATAGACGGATTCAACCTATTCGGGTTATTTTCTGCTTCTTATTCTTGTTGGCAGGTCATACTCACTGTTTATAACTTGCCACTGGAAATGTGTATGAGGCTGGAGTTCATGTTTTTATCTACTGTCATACTCGGTCTGAGCAGCTTGGGCTGGAATATAGATGTTTGTCTTCGACCGTTGATTGATGAGTTGACGTAGTTGTGGTTCTCCAGAGCTTTGACTTTGTTAATAATATATTGTGATGAAGATATTTGTCGGAAATAGAGTTCAGACAAGCATATAATTATGTTCTATTTAATTGTGATGAGCTGAGATATTTTATTTAGTAAATATATATATTTGTACTACTAATTAAACTTTGTTAATAATATACTGTTTATATATTGTAATATCATAAACTCATTATCACTTGTAGGAAACATCGAAAATATTTGTTGTCCAATAACTCACAGCTGACCGAAACCCAAATCTTTCAATTACAAGATGAGCAATTTGCCACGTGGTTCAGAACACATGTAAGTACTATCACAAACTCATTATCATTTGCAAAATTACTATATGCATGTCCTTACGAGATTCTCGTTTACTGTTCATTGATGTACATTACATATAAGGTTTATCAAATGGGAAGGAGTGCTGCTAAGTCATTGTCTTCACTAAGCCCGGGCCTTGAAAGAAAAGTTAAGTGCTACAACGGGTATTTATCATTGGATATGTGTTTCATACTGAAGAATACAGGCATGGAAGAAAGACATACAACAACGGTGTTTGTGTTAAGGGATTGACTAGTAGTGAGTTAGAAGTTGACTACTATGGTAGATTAGAAGAGGTCGTTGAATTGTAATAGCATAGCGAGCAGAATAGAGTGTTTTTATTTAAATGCTATTGGTATGACACGACTGACAGAGGAATTAGAGTTAATCCGCACTATGGTCTGGTCAAAATCAACTCAAAATTGTTGTTATTGTTTTGTGCGATGGACAGTTTATCATTTAAGTGTTTGCAGGAAGGTAAATAGGCAATACAAACATCATCTTTCTTGCACACTACACTATCACTGACGCCCATACCGACAGATTACAGTCCGTCGGCATTTCACAGTAGCGTCATTGGAAATGCCACAACCATCACCGACGACTTTGTAGACGGATTCCAGTCTGTCAGCATTTCACAGTAGCGTCACTGGAAATGCCACAACCATCACCAATGACATTGCGAATGGATTCCATTCCATCGACATTTCACAGTAGTGTCGCTGGAAATGTCACAACCATCACCGATGACTTTGTGAACGGATTCCAGTCTATCAGCATTTCACAGTAGCCATTTCATCACCGATGACTTTGCGGACGAATTACAGTCCATTGGCATTTCACAGTAATGTCACTAGAAATGCCACAACCATCACTGACGACTTTATGAACGGATTCCAGTCCGTTGGTATTTTGTTGGCAGGTCATAGTTACAGACAAAATCATGGACGGACGGTGCGAATTCCAAAGGGCGGGGCATTAAATGCATCTCTTACCGCGTGTATTTGCCGAGAGAATTACCGATGGACTGTGAAAAATATGGAGGGTAATTAAAAATGATGGTGCGAAAATCAAAAGTTATCGATAAATTTTCGAAACATCACTGACGAAATAATTTAAAATAATATTTTTTTAATGTCCGTTGGTGAATCTGTCCGTAAAACTGCGCTAGAAATCCCAACGACCGCCCTTTCAGTTTATTTTTTCATCTGCTCTGTTATTCCCCTTTCATTTTTGATTTTTCCCTCTCATTTCCTTCAAGACTTTTGTTTGTTTTGCTTGTAATCTCTACTTGAATCTTCAGCAAATTAAACTGTATGTGTTTCCTCTACTTCATTTTACTTCAAGATTTTTTTTTCTTTGTTGTAGCTATTGTTATTTTTGTTATGTTTTTTTTGTTTTGGTGTATTTTTATAATGGAGATAAAGTCTTGAAATAAACACATTATTAAGGTAAGCATATTTCATTCCTAAAGTCTATAGTTCTTTTTTTTTTTTAATTTATTTAATATATTTTATTGTTTGTATTGCCATAATAATTGTATAATTTGTTGAATTGTAATTGTTATTGTTGAATTTACCTTGTAATTAGTAATTGAATATGTTGGAAAAAAATTAATTATTTTCTCTTAATTTTACTCAATTATTGCATGATTTGTGTTTAATTATTTCCATTAATTTTAATTGTTAGCCTAGACTAGAGTTTTTTTTTAATTTATTGAATACATTTTATTGTTTGTATTGCCATAATAATTGAATAATTAGTTCAATTTTAATTGTTATTGTTGAATTTACCTTGTAATTAGTAATTGAATATGTTGGAATAAATTTAATTATCTTCTCTCAATTTTACTCTATTATTGCATGATTTGTGTTTAATTATTTCCATTAATTTTAAATGTTAGTCTAGAGTTTTTTTTTATGACTTTATTTAATTGTTTGTATTTCCATAATAATTGAATAATTTGTAGAATTTTAATTGTTATTGTTGAATTTACCTTGTAATTAGTATAGATGTTATGTTATATACAAGATTAGTATAGATGGGGTCAATTGGTTGTGGCTATTGTCAATATTTGCAGGTTTGAAAAGTTTGGGTAATCTCCAATATAGTGGAGGTGCTGCCGAATTTTTTTAACATTTGAATTTAATTATATAATTATTCGTATAAAATTGTGTAGATGCGTAGAACGAAATTCACAGCTCGTCCCTCACATATGGTCGTAGCTAGTTCTTCTAGCAGTGAGGATGGCATATCCTTAGGTGCCTGTTAAGAAGAGACACCTACGCCATCACCGATGCTGCCTCTTCTAGTGTGGTTTCAAAGTGCAGAGGCGGTGTGCCTTCGCAGCGGAATCAATTCACCCGCAAGTATAAGGCACAGTGGAAAGATGACCTTTCAATGTAAGTTTGTTTCGGTTTTAGTTTTTTTTTTATTATAACATAATTTATGAACAACTAATAAATATTTCATTAATTTAATTTATTTTCAGGTTCACAAACATTGAGGTCACCTGAGTAATATCATCGTCGTTTAAATTGTCGAATGAGATTTTATTATTTCAATGGAGTCAGGTATCCAGACATTCTGGATGGATACCTCAAATCGATACATGGTTTGACAAATTTGAGGTTGGTGTTAATTTATAATTTCCAGCTTATTTCTAATAAATTATTAATATAATTGTAAATAAATAATTATTTTTATTTAAAATTAATTATTTATACACAGGACAAATTCGACTGGGACAGTGCGCATGACACTGTTGTGAGGAGGATGTGAGAAAATCACACGGCAATTAGGTAACTTCGAAAACGATACAATATTTTTTTAGAAAAACATTTATGTTTCAAAATCTAATTTCTCGCACGTGCGGAGTAAAGACCGCCAAAAGGGGGTGCAACAGTTTGTTGACAACCGCGCTCAACACTTTATCGTATGTTCGTTCAACCATTTTATTTCATAAGTAATTATTTTTATTGAATTGAATATGATGATGATGATTTCTTTTTTCATTTTGAGGAGACCTATAATAGCCGGTTGAGGGAGAGAGATAAGGACAATCCTTTAACCCATCCAAATTTCGATCCGGATTTGTGGATGGAGGTCGGATCGTCCAGTGGACCCGATAACAATCGGGTGTTCGGGCTCTCCAACACTACGGCCGAGAATTTACGGTTGATCCGTAGTGTCTCAACTGTTGGGAGCTCCAAATCAGTATCAAGCACCCAATCTGAGGATATCATGGCCTTGAAACAACACACGACTAATCTCACCGAGAAATATGAGCAACTCTCGGCGAATTATGAACAACTCCGCCAAATGGTCATGAACATGGCTTCAAAGAGTGGTGATACATATCCGCCCCCTTTTTGACCGTATAACAACCACCCTCCCCCTCCTCCAACTCTGTCATTGTGCTAATTTAATATTTTTTTTGAAACACATTCAATTTGTAATGAATATTATTTAACTTTATTTTTTTATTCTTAATGTTTAATAAAATTTCATTTGCATTATATTTTGTTCTTAATGTTTAATAAAATTTAATTTGCATAATTGGTTTTTTTTACTATTAATTTATATAATTTCATATTATTTATTCTAAATCATTGTTACAAAAAAAATTTGAAAATACCCACTGAGGGATTTACTGATGGAATGTATCATCGATGAATTTACAGACGGATATAATCCGTCGGCATTTCATAGTAGCTTGGTGGAAATGCACACTTATCGACGAAGTTTCTGACGGATAACGCCCGTCGGCCTTTCACCGATAGCTAAAAAATATTTACTATATATGCCACTATCACCGATAGAATAAATCCGTTGGTAATGTTCCAGCGGGAAGTTTTTTTTTGGCGCGCAATTTTCATCTGTAAAACAATCGGTAATATTTTTTTTACCGACAACTTTAGCGACGGAATACGGTGTTACCAACAAACGTTATACCGACGGAAGTTTTCCATCGGCGATTTAGTCAGTAAAAAAATTACAGACAAACTCTGAATCTCATACCGATGGAATATGTCCATCGGTAAAACTGTAAATCTTGTAGTGACATAACATATATACATTCTCCGGTAATGTTGTGATTCTCAGTTATATATATTTTTGGCTGCTTTAATTAGAAGATAATGACTTTGTTTTTGAGTATATTAATATGTTGGAGATGCTGCTATTGTTATTTTTATTTTAGTTGTTTAAGTACTCAGAACTTAAATCAAGTATCTTACTTTGAAATAATTAGCTCTTGAATCAATTTTTTTTTTGTTAAAGTTTGCTCTTAGATTTTTCATAATTTCATCTGCTTAATTATAAAACAAATGTGGGTCGTGCGATAATGATCACGTTAATAACTTGGGCTAAAAAATGAGCATTTTATGTGCAGATTCTACTATCTGATAAGGTGTCTGCAAGTCCACATCTTTAAACTACGATCTACTGGCTGGAAAACAGAAGTTTTTAAGATTCAGTTACCGTTTATTTGCTGAAAAATTATTTTTTTTGAAAAGTTAATTCTGAAAAAGTAAATTAGTTTTCGATGTTTGGTAGTATAATAAAAAATAAGTTGGAAAACACTTTCTAGTGTTTAACTATGTTATGGAAAATGAGTTGGAAAATAACTTATTAATGTTTTATTTTTTTCAAGTTTATTAAAATAATGAGGAACAAATCTTACAAATTAAAAAGTTGAATGAAAATAAAATTGAAAAAAAAATAAAATTTCATAAATTATCTCAAATAAAATAAATAATAATCAAAATAATAGAGATCAAATCTAAAAAATAAAAAAATTGAAAGATGAAGAAATTAAAATAATAATAATTAACAATTCATAAATTATTTCAAATAAAATAAGTAATAATCAAAAGAATGAGGACCAAATTTGATAGATAAAAAATTTCAATTAAAAAATAATAAGGGAAAAGCAAATAACAATTATAAAAATAAGGACCAAAATTAATATAAAAATTAAATTATAAGGGATGAAATTGAAAAACAAATATTCAAAACAAAATATATATAGCAATAAAAAATTTGAGGACCAAATTTGACATAATCAGTAAATAATATGACATTTCTAAATTTTTCACAACTTCCAAAAATTGTTTTTCTCTCAAAATAGAAGGAATATACTTTTCTAGAAACCAAACCAAATTTTTCTTTGACTGGAAAATATTTTTCATTGATCGGAAAGTGTTTTTCATTAATTAATTTTTTTAATAGCAAATAAATACAAAAAAAAATTTAAAAACTGATTTTTCAAAAACTACTTTCTAGAAAACAATATAGCCTCAAAAGGAGTAAATACTACATTCATTACTATCATGTTCATGTTTTTTCATATGCTTTTTCATATGCTTCTAGTCTCCAGGGGTCTAGACATAAGGTGGTGCCAAGTTAACTTCTCTGCTAAAAGTCTGTCTGCCTGCCATATATTGTTTTCGTTCGGGTCCATGGTTTGGATTGCCCAGAATTTCGCTCCTGTGCTGCGTGTTGTCCTCGGTCATGCTGACAAAAGCACTGAGAGGCAAGAAGCCAACGAGGAGAAAGCAGCAGCTGCAGGATGGAGCTGGCGTGAACAAAGAATAGCAGGTAACACTGACATGTACAGCAACAGCAACTGCAACACAAGGAAAGCAAAGACAGGCAATTCGCACTCCGCCTCTAGTAATTATCCTGCCATGCCAAGTGGGTGAGTGTGTTTATTTGTAAAGTTTTTGTTCCCATTTTTTTCTAAATTTTTCTTTCATTAATAATTAACATAAAATTCATTAAAAAAATAAGAAAAGGATGAAGCACAAATGAAAAATTATTGACAAATAAATATACAAAACAAAATTAAAACAAAATGATATTTTAATGTAGATGTAGACTCCAATGCACTGTTGCTAGGCATTATTGTATGTTGTCCATTAAGAAATTAAGGCAACTTCTTTTCGACATGAAATGCGTCGTTTTCCTAAAATTTAAATGATTTTTTACATTGTTTTCACTTTAGTCCTTAGAGTTTGATATTCATACTAAATGGTCCCTAAACGTTGCTTGTGTTGAACTTAAGTCCTTGAATGTAGAGGGGGGGTAATCTTTGGCGAGCTATGGACCAAGCATGTATTTATTAAGGGTGAGTAAAAAAAAATCAAAAAACTGATTAAACTGAAAAAACCAGAAAAAAATAACCCAAAAAACCAAACCGTGAAAAAAACCAATTAAAATTTTAAAAAAACCAATCGGTTCGGTTTCGATTTTATAAACATGAAACCAAAAGGATAGCCGAGAATTAATGTGTCAATTACAATTGGAATTAATGTTTAAAGAATCATATAAAAATTGACCACAATTAGGAGAGAATAGTTATACATGGAAGGATCCTAGAATACACAAGGATTCCTAGACCATAATGCATGTCATCGGCTGATGTTGAAAATAGTTCAAATAAAATAAATGAACCGAACCCAAACAAAAAAAATCAGAAACAAAACTGAGTCAAACCGGAAAAAACTGAGCCAAAACCGAAAAACTAAGCCAAAACCGAGCCAAACCGGTTTGAACTGGTTTTTGTTCAAAAAAACCGAACCAAACTGAAACCAGTCGATTTAAACCGGTTTTGATTTTTTTTTAAATTTCAGTTTGGTTATTTTTTTTTTTATAGATTCTGTTTTTTTTTTTGAAATGTAATTCGTTATTTTTAGGTCTCCTCAGTGTATTGGAGCATTTTTTTAGGTGTTAAATAGTTTATAAACGTTTATTATATGATTCTAAGCTGTTTTTGCATAAAATTAGTGTGGGCGATGGGTCACAGGCTAAAAAATGTGGCCTCGTGAGATTTTTTTATGACATTTTAAAGAAATGGATTGCTTTTTGTTTATTAAAATTTATGTTTTTTTAAATATAGTAAAAATATATAATTACCTTTAGAATAAAAAAAAAAGTAGGCATGGCTTTTTCGCCCTTTAAAAAAGACTTTTTTTTGTTTGCTATTTTTATATTCATGAAGAGTATTTTGGTATTTTTTATGTTGAATAATTGATTTTTAAATTTAAAAAATTATTGGAGGATTAAATTAAAAAGAAAAATAAATCAACCAAAATAACAAAAAAATAAAAAAAATAAGGACTAAATTAGAAAAACAAATACACCATAAACTTGGATTGAATGATAAAATTAAAAATATCAAAATTTTAAAAATTTGCTAAGGAAAAAATTAGAAAAAACTTATACATGATAAATTAAAATTGAAGAATAAAATTTAAAACAAATAAAACGTAAGTAAAAATGCTAATGAGAACCTTATGGTTCAAATTACTCGATTCCAAGGATAAACCAATTTTACTATACATGAATGAATAAAAAAGATAATTACCCTCTTTTTTTTTTGTTAGTGTTCTAAATCTTTGATTTTAAGAGTAATTGAATTATTTTATTGTATTTTAAAAAATAAAAAATACAAATATATCTCTAAATAATTTTTTAATAACTAATACGCCTTGTGAAAAAAAAAAACAAAGACAAGTGATATTTTTGGAAAAAGAAAACTATTTTTTTTACTATTGTAGTAAATAATAAAGTTTTTGCCTTCCTTTTTTTTTATTTACGTTTATATAACTATGAATCAAGCAAACGTGTATGGAAATAATTGCAGAGGGTAAAAAAGAGAGATTGTGATACCTATTTTAGTGGTAATAATTTGGGTTAATAACCATTAATAATGGGTGGTTAATTATTCAGTAGAGAGGATAAT
>Ga0325414_1005208_pt1 | contig 13712 bp, 7 predicted proteins | sample PopdelMetagenome_8_FD_206183 | JGI IMG/M metagenome (GOLD analysis project Ga0325414, IMG submission 206183) | Populus deltoides microbial communities from Bellville, Georgia, United States - Leaf-PdKOR-R3 | ecosystem: Host-associated > Plants > Phyllosphere > Phylloplane/Leaf | place: USA...
TCACGATCTTAGAAAGAATTCAAGAATTACATTAAGCATAAGAGAAAGGAAATAGGCTAAGGGTAGAATATTATAATAAATCTAAAAGAAGAGCTAACTTTTCTAGTAAACCACCTAAAACAAACTTCGTAGAACAAGTGGCGAAGTTCCACAATAAAGACCTAAAGATAAAGCTTGTCGAGAATAGAAAAATTATTGCTAAAAAGTTTAATGAAAAATATTTTATCTGTAATAAGATAGTGCATCTATTTAAAGATTGCAAAAATATAGCTCATCAAAGTAACTAAGAGAGGGAACGATTATTGAAGCTAATATGACTGAGGTTGATTACCTTACTGATGAAATTTCATAAATGAATATGTAAGTTGTTGTTTTCAAAGTTAACTTGATAAAAAAAAATCTCAAACATCTATGAGTTGATTATATAACTGTTACGTGAACCTTTTCATAGATACAGATTCTCCATATGGAATTCTCATGCGAGTCAGTTCAGCGTATATGTTTTATGACAAACACCTACATATTAGTTTTAAGTATCTCTTATACCTTAACTGATGAGAACAACTGTTTTCTTTTACAAAGGAAAGAAAATAATATGTATCAATCTCTACGGTTCTAATAAATATCCAATATTTAAAAGAGCATCGACTATGAATATTTTAGGAACAATGCTTTGATGCAATATGAATCTCATAATTATAACAACTTTATAATTTTCTTAGCAAAGCATTTATGTCTTGTAAACTTTATCTTTCATCTAGATTCATAAATTAAATATTAGATTTATTAATCTAATATTATATGAATATTAAAAATAAATTAAGTCTTTATTAATAATAAATATGTAGTTACGTGAATATAATAATGTTACGTGTAACCAATCAATTAGTTATAAGGCATATTAAACTAACAAGCCATACACAAGCTACATTAAGATACACATTCTCTACAACTTTAATTTATTTTTTCTTTCTATATATTATTTTCTCCTTTTATATATACTAACTTAAACATCAAAAAAATCTTATTCCTCAAAAGACTTGCTATTTCAGGTGAACAACCTATTCCTCCAGTCAAGTCCATCAATAAGAGGTTAGCCTTCCAGGACACATCCATGAAAAATCTAGATTTTGTTTGAAGTTTTTCTAGGATTTCATCATTTACATATCAAGTTTAGCAAAGATTAATGAAGTTTAAATAAAATTAAAAAATAAATTTAATTTTTATGCTCATAATTATTTTATATATATCTTAAAAAATTAAGTTTACAGAAGGAGAGAGACAACTTAATTATGAAGTTATGAAAGAATGCTTTCTTGAAAATGCAGCTGGTTGTTCTTTGGGAGTTTAGTTAAAAGTCAAGTGTTCGAAAAAGAAATGGAGATGGTGTGTGTTCAAGCATTCAACAGAGAAAGCATGCTTGGAAATTTACATGGAAGAAATGTTTCAACTCTAAGGGACCATTCAAATTACCAGACTTGATATCTCTCTCGTTTTTTTGTCTGCCTATTTTTTTTTTCTTGCAGAACTTGCTATCCAGTTTCCTGGATATGAAAATAGGCATGCAGAAGAGAAGATATTAACTTACGTTAGGTGTAATCAACGATAGAAATCACAAATCTTTGATATCTGATCTTTTATGGAGGTCCCAAAATGACTCCTTTGATTAAGTAAAAAGATGATTTCGTATAAAATATTTTTATTTTATGAATTTTTATATGTTCATAAGAAATTAACTTACAAAAAAAATTATTTTATAAAGCGAACGACTTGGAACCTTACAAAAAAGTCCTTGACATATTTGGCCCTCCACAGCAAATACCATGATTACATTACTTCAGTTGACGGAAATTGACAGAACGGGGTGGTCAATCTTCCCGGAAACATTTGGAATTTGATCAAGTGAACAGTGTTTCTGAGGGATTCCTCGGGCAATGCTGGATTGAACATGACCATTCTTCTTATAGGATTTTGCCCTTCAGACATTCAGTTTCACTTATCGGGCTTCGATAGGCTTAAGGTTTTTGAATAATGGATCCATTAATTTACACTTTCATGGGATTGATTTGACTTCATATTTGGGACCAGTAGCTTTTTGGTCGTGGCCTAGGCTTGCTTTTTTCATTGAAAGAATCCATTCACTTGAAATAAAACCATCAGTCTCATTCAAACTGAGAAAAATGATCACTAATCTGACAAATGTTCAAAGAGCAACTGACAAACGGAGATATACACATGCGGTCAACAAATGATAGAGAGAGATATATAATAGAAATTCCAAAGAAACCGGTTCTGTTTTTTTCTCATCTTTTTTTTTTCAAGCTTTAGAGTGACTCCTGGCAGCACTTCGTCTGGCACAACACCCGACAAAATAGATCATTGACTGGCATTCACAACAGAAAAGAAGAGCAGTTAGAATATCTGGGAAAGACAAGATTCAAGTGAAACAGCAACCAGCTTACCAGAACAACAAACAGAATGACATTAAAGATGGCAACCACTCTCCACTCAGTTTTCATATATTGTGCAACTCCTGCCCTGAAAAGTAAGAACCGATTGCACAAGAATAGTACACCAGAAGAAAAGGGAAAATATTAACAGAACAGAAAAGGAGCGTAGAAAAAGTAATGATGCTTACTTGCAGGAATCACAATTGTAGCATTTGGTAGCCCGGGAATTTTTATAAAGTTTGCAGTCTTTATTGGAGCTAATCGGATGAAAGCTCAAGTCGTAGTATGAAGCATTGACAGCAGGATAACCGCACCTACAGAGTATGTTAAAAAGGGTAACCTTGGTGACAATGTTCAAATATTATGCAAAACTGTCATGTGTAGACTGAAAATGCATTACTCAAAAATTTCACCGAGCCAGAATGTATATCTTTGTAGTAAGGTAATAATGGACTTCACATTTCCATCTAGTGAATAGAAAAACTTCACTTGAATGTTTGATCAGAGAGTGAGGTCAGAAAAAGACACCTACACGGATGGTGGTCGGCAGCAACCAGCTTCAATGGCTGTTAGTTTGGCTGACTTGTACTGCTTAATAGTCTAAAATCAACAGGTTTAAAAACAACAAAATCAATCTAGAAAACAATAAACATTCAGAGTTATGAAAAAAAATGGACGAGTAATAAGATTTTGAGGCAAAAAACTGGACCTTATATTTTCTTGGTAGGTTATTGCAGTCATCAGTTTTCACAAGACAACTCTTCAATCGGTTCCAGTTCTTGGTGTTGTTCAACTGAAGCAAAGACCAAGATTAGACATAATTGCATGAAATTTTCAGGTTAGTATAGAATCTGAATCTTAAAGTAGCATCTTTTTTTAACAAATAGCATAGAAGGCAAAGTCTTTACCTGTTTAAGAAACCATGAGCTGTAATCCTGAAGTTGATACTCCTTGTATCTAGCCAGACAAGAAAGTATTAGTAGCTGCACCATAACAACCCCAGCTAACAAAGTATATGAGAATCAATAAAGAAAGTGGCTATTATAGGTCAATTATCATCTAAAAATTGAGTGAAGCCTTTTTTTCACAAAAATAATCATCTGAAGCATTTTGTTGAAAGACTAACATCTGACCCAACTGTAACAGAGAGAGAGGTTGAGGGAGCGGTGGGTCAAGATGAAGAACAACAGATTTGAAGAACAGATACCCAAAAGCAGAACAAAATATATAAGCATAGTTACTTGATTCCTAGATTACAAGTTTCTTACCTCAAACCAGGGACACTATGACCAGATCCATTATTAGTTATAATAAACCTACAGGAAAAATCACAAAATCAAGGAGCATTATAAGTATGATTTCCAAACTCAAAAGAAAAATGCTAAACACGTTGAGAGAAGAAGTTGAAGGTTTTGAAACAATACGGTAACATAAAAGTGGAAAAGATTGATGAAAACTCCTTTTCAATTAGTTGATAGAATTGGAAGCATCATTCTTGCTATGTTACGAGTTTACAATATGGCCACCGGTTACCCTCCACATCGCTTCTTCTTCTTCTTCTGTTTATTTTTATTTTTTTGTTGTTGAAGGTGTATCTATTAGCATTGTAGAGATCATGGTAATTAATTGAAACAACACAGAGGACAAGCTGAGATGGATTGGACTTACTTTTAATGAGAAAGAAAATGCCAATTAAGAGAGATATTTTTCTTTTAAATTAACATAAAACAGCAGCCTGGTTGCACCAAAATCAGAGATTATTTGAAAAGGTTCAAATACAAGAGATTTCCTTTATCTCATTCTCTTTCAATCCATCCTTGTTTGCATCTTTAACTAGCATTGCTACCGCTTCTCTAGCTAAATATTCCAAGTTTTTCACTTTCCTTACTGATGCGTTGTATGCTAGACTTAATCCCATGTGATAACTGCAAATTTAACTCCACCAAATACCGGCACATTTACCCTCAACATTATCTCCAAGCTCAACTCAAAATCCGGCTATTTCAATAAGTTAGACCATTGGAGCTGAGATGGCATGTAATTAAATCAAGGATCTTGGACCTCAACCTAAAAATTAAGTATCCACTAGAGCCAAAAAAAAATCTCATTTTTCTAACAAATGTGGCTCACCACACTTAATATTGGTTCTTAGCAGAATACAAAAGCAGCTTAAACATGGAGGGAGCTCATAAGTTCTAGTCAATTTGGCCCAATCAATCAATCTATCTTATCTGTTTGAAATTGATGTATACCTAAACCTCATGGCATAATGCATAGAAAAAATGACCTTATTTCGAAGACAAAACTTTGAAGACAATAGCAACAGAAGTACTAGGATAAATGAGCAAGAGTCATGTTTAATAAGCAAATCAATGGGAAAACTAGAAAAGACAACAAACTATTGACAGACATTGTCAAGTTCAAACCTGAAATGTTGCTGCATAGTTTGTTATCTACCTTAAAAAAGGGAAAATAAATGAGCTTGTGCGCTATAATCAAAATTAAGCCAGAAAAACAAAACACTTACGCTAATACTGTGAAAACTAGAATTGCCACCAAAATGATACACAACATAACCAGATACTGAAAGTGAATAGTAGTTAAGGGATGTCCAACAAATAAAAGAAAAAAATGAAGAACGCAGATCAATATTCAAGCAAATAAATATAAAAGATTGGTCATTTAGTAAGGATACAATCCACAACAGTATGGAGTTGCTCTTCAAGGCGCCCAAGAACCCAATTATTGATCTAAACATCAACAAAAGGTTGTATCAGTAGCTGTTAAAGGTAAATGCATAAGAGGTAAAAGAAGGCTGACAATAGAAAATTTGAACTTACATTACAAAGATGACAGCACCAAGGCCCAACACTGGGAGAGTAAGAGACCTTCGACAACTGTCATGATGTGTGCTCATCCATACCCCAAAAATTATGACAGCTATAGCTAAAAGCTACGCAATGAGAGGATGAAACACACATAAACTCACAGTATAAACAAAAAAAAAATAGTATTCACTTCGATTGCAAGTAAATTAAGCCAAATAGAAAAAACTGAACTAGAGCAAACTCGTTATTCTGGAACAAACTTTAATACGATACCATGTACACTTGTTATAAACCAATTCCCATGGACAACCAGTTACCAGCATAACCAAGAACAACAATAATCATCAGTGTAAGAAAGAAAGCAGATAGAAAAGTACCTTGATCTTAAACAAAATAGCAGACATGACTGCAAAAATCAAACAATTACAAAGACCCCCCAAAAGAAGCAAACTTCAAATAATTATAACCCTCGTAAAAATGAACAACTTATTATATCCCAGAAACAAAACCACCCTAATAATCAGCAACGCCAGAAGAATAATAAGAAATAAAAAGCAGAAGGGCCAGTTAACAATGTAGCATCGAATCTGGCTCGAAAGCTTAAATCAAAATAAAGATGAACAAAAAGGGAAAGGGGAAAAGAAACAAAGCTTACCATGGTGAGAAAGTTGATCCATCTAATCACAAAGTTGCTGGTGCCTACACCCATTTCTCCCTCCCTCCCTCTCTCTTTTAGTTTTCAGTATACAAGTAAGAAAGCAGCAGAAGAAAGAAAGGGAGGGGTTCGATTGAAAAAAAGGAGTAGCAGTTATCTCGTGAGATAGTGGCACTTGAAGTAGAAGCAAGTGAAAAGGAGAGGGACAAGTTGAGGGTTGTCAGGGAATATCGTGAAGAGAGAGGGGGTATTTTGGTCCATGAAGGGAGGGATGGACATGATTCATCATTCAAATGATCTGTGACCAGACACGACACGACACGACACCCTTAAAACAGAAGGCATGACAATCTATCTATCTATCTACCTAGGATTACTGGTCAATGTACCACGTTGACCACTGTATCCTTTATAATGTGCTTCGTCTATTTTTAAGGATATGTAAGAATTCAAACGAAATTACTATTTTACTCTCAAAGTATCTATATTTATGCATCTTGATGTTTGATTTCTTTTTTACAGATAATTATATAGGTTATTTTAAAAAAACATCACGTGAAAAATTATTAAATGAATTCAGCGTACCACTTAATTCATTAATTATATTAATAAGTACAAAAATTATTTGAAATTCATACATTATTTTGTCCATGAATCTTATATCTATTAACCCATTCTATAAATGAATTGATAGGCATAGTCTATCTAAAAATAATGAGAAAAAAAACATTATTTATCTCACCTTTTTTCTTTATGAATTTCGCACCAGGTGAATTATACAATATCATTAGCAAGTAATAAATAAGTATTTTTTTCATGAACATGACGATCCTTCTTTTCTTTTCTTTTTTAAGAATATCCCAATCCTCTTTCAAGTGATCTAACTAAAGGTGGATTGTGTTAACATGTTCTTCTTAATACGTGAGAAACTTATTGAATCTTCATTCATAACTATATTATATAGTAGCTTAGACAAAAATATTCATTATTAACTCATGATCTTTTTAATGTATGAAAGCTTACTGATTACATTAACAATTTTTTTGGGATTAAGCAGTATTTTTTAAGGATTAAAATCAAAACTTTCATAATCTTTTTCAAAGCTCAAAACTAAACATTTCACTCAGTAACTCAAGACAAAAAAATTATTCAAGTGGTTAATTCTCACTTACACTTTCATAATAATTATAAATATTATAAGAGTTATATATCACACTTCATAACTGAAAATTATAAATTGTCTTCAAGGGACGTAGCGTGATGGCAAAGAGCTTGAGATCTGCATAGCAGGTTTCGAGTTCGAGTCAGGGCGTACATATCTTGTAAAAACCTGAAACAGCCATGGTTTTACTCGCTCACCTGAGCCCACAAAGTACGCTTTTTAAGAGGTAGAGTTTTCTCAAATCCAAAAAAAAAATTACAAGGGATTAATTTTGTTTATAGAATTATAATCTAATTACTCGAGAACATGAAAGATGAATTTGATGCAATTTTAAGGTTTAAAGCTATAAGTGAAGATTGCAATGGATTAAAAAATCTTAATAGAATTATAAGTCTTGTATATGAATATTCGCATGTTAAATGACATACAGGGGTGCATATTTCTTATAAGAGTCTCAAGGCTATGTTTTATTGGCCTTATATGAAAGCCTTGGTGAGAAAATTCATGGAAGAATATGATGTGCATGCGTTAGCAAGCCAAAAGAGAAAGGGTATTATATTCTAGATTGCTTCAACCGCTACCTATATCAAAAGGTATTTGAAAAAAATATAATCATGGATCTCGTTGAAGGCTTGCCAAAATTAAGGGGAAAGAATACAATATCGGTTATTGTGGATAGATTCACTAAATATAAATATTTCTTAGCTGTAGATCATCCTTTTACATCTTAGAAAATTGCTTAGTTGTTTTTAGATTACATCTATAAGTTCCATAAGTTCCATGGTTTATCTATGAGAATTGTGATGAATAGGGATAAAATCTTCATTAGTATATTTTGGAAAGAATTGTTTAAGTTATCAGGAGTCAACTCATCTTTCTATCCTTAAAATGATAGATAAACAGAAAGGGTTAATCAATATTTTAAAACCTATTTAAGGTGTATGATCATGCATAATCCAAGCGGATAACATGAATGGTTGTCTTTAGTTTCAATGATGGTATAATTCTAGCTACCATTTATCCATTAAAATGAGCCATTTTCAATCATTGCATGGTTATCCTTCACCCAATGTAGAGGTTAATTCTCAAGCAACTACTCCAGTAGCAACATTTAAGAAGGTGATTCAATAAAGGGCTAGATTGGATCAATCGTTGCAATTTTAACTGGAAAAGGCCAGGGACATGATGAAACAAGTGGCAGGATAGAAACAGAGTTTTAGGTGGGAGATTTGGTGTGCTTGAAATCACATGCTTACAATCAATTGAGTGTAGCACTAAGAAAAAATATCAAGCTTAATCTGAGAATTTATGGCCCTTGCAAGATTATACAAAGAGTTGGAGCAATGACCTATAGACTGGGGTTTCTAGAGGGGGCTACAATTCACCCAATATTTCATGTATCATTACTTGAAAAAAAAGGTTGGCAATAATGCAGTTACAAATTTTGTAATTCCAATGACAAATGAATATGGAAAAATTAAAGTCAGTCTTGTAGCAAGTGTAAGAGCTAAAGGAAACTCATGTTGTCGACCGTTCTTTATCAATGTCTAGATTTCTCCCGTGTTAATATGGTTTTGTTTTTCTTCAAAGGCCATTTTTTTTATATTGATGAAGAAATTAAAGACAAGAGAAAGAAGTGAAATTTTATTTTCGTTCATCAACTGCACCTGCAAATATAGAAATATTACAGAAGTCTCTATTTAGTTTCCAAATTCCAAGGCGAAACAAAATTCCAGGTTCCCATTCTCTGTTGACACATGCCTGAGTAGGAACAAGGAAAGCAACCACTCTTGTAACCTCAATGTCTCCTAGAGAGGCATGTGAAAGGAACAACACAGCATTGAGAACTAGCTCTGCACATTCTCATGAGTTATGATGTCTCTTGTCAATGGCTAAATCAGAGTTAGCATCTGCGTTTGCTTCTGGTACTGTTTCATTGTTTTCTTCTGCTTCGGATTTTTCTTCTGGCAAATTTACTGCGTTTTTCTTCATTGTGGCAGTTTTGGTGAGATAAATGTAGCTGCCCTTCTGCTTAAACAATTGAGCAAAGTGGGCCTTGCAGTATAGGATACCATCAAGAGCTGCATAAGATGAAGGTGTGATACAGCAACCCCCATGAGAACACCTGAAGCATGACTTGTGATAGAATTCTCCCTCCACAGTCACCTGTCAAAATTTTGGTTACGGAAATAAGCTTCTTTATCCTCACTCCATCATATAATATCGATCTCAATCTATTTCCGGAGTTGATCTTGGTGCATGAGATTATATTGGTGCCAGATTAAGGTACAATATAGATATCAATGAGAGTTACTCTGTCTTTTGCATTTCCATTCAAGTTGCGCAAATATATATATGATGGACGAGGAATGAATGTTAATGAATGGGGAAATAAGAATTGTGTGTGTGTGTGTGTGTGTGTGTGAGAGAGAGAGAGAGAGAGAGATGGATTAGAAACCTTCTCTAATGGATATGCAGTTTTTTTACAGAAAGCACATTTGTCTTGGGTGCCACTGAACATGGAGGAAAGTTTGCTTGGGGCCTTTGTCTGCATGATTGTGAAAACATGCATCAAACTCCAGCAAACAAACTAGAAATTTCCATTAGAAACAAATTAAGGTAATGAAAAATTAAGAACCGATTGTAAAGAATCTTGGTACCAGGCAGTTTTTCTTCTCTTCATCTAAACAGTCAGAATTGCAGAAACACATTGTTAGCAAAAAAAATAGGGTAAAATAGGGAGGACTACATCCTTGTCCATGGAACTCTAATTCCAAAAATATGTAAAAGAAACTTAAACGAAAGGAAAACGGAGAAGCGGATCTCACAGGGTTGGAATTTCTTGGTAAAATTACCCGTCTCCTTGAAGAGCTGGTCGTAATGAGGTTTGCAGTATAAAACTCCATCAATCGAGGAATAGCTACTCATCTATAAGACAAATTTCATGGTGGGTCAGTTTCAATAATCCTGGTAAAGGACCGTATTTTCATTAATTCTTACTTAGGCAATAACCACAAAAGAAAAGGCATGAAAAAGAAAAGAGGATAAATGAATAGAACTCGTACCACAAGAAGTCCATTGCAGTGGCTGCATTTGAAGCACTTCTTATGATAAGGAACTCCATCAGCAGACACCAATTCGATGAAATAAACAGTCTTGTCACAGGCCTTGCATTTCTCTAAGGTCCCAGTGAATCCCATTATGTTTTTCCTGATGAATCTAAAATGAGCAGTATAGAATCTGATTTCAGAAGGGTTGCTTAGAAAAGCTTTAATGGGAAAGTTTTAAGAACAAATTCTGAAAGTTCGGCTCTTAATCTCAGAAGTTAAGATAAACAGAACTTAGAAAATCTGTTCTTACCTTTCACCTTTCCTGTATTATAACTAGCAGATTAAAGGTCAATAAAATGAATGTTCAATGGATGGAGAAAAAGACTTGAACCGCTTATTTAAGCTAATGTGATCCAGGGTCTATATCTCTTGGAACTTGCAGGGTACCGTTCTAAGAATAGTGAGCTATTACAGATAGATCTGAAACATTTCCTGACCAAGTCTTTCAAAGATAGTCCAGACAGGAGGTAACAAATACAACTGCAATCCTCTTGTTATGTGGTAGACAACTCAGCTGTCTCCAAATAGATTTTTTACTATATCTAGCAGCCTATCTGTCAAAAATCGTGTGTGTACATGACAACAAAATACTATGTTAGCATCAATTTGATTCCAAAATTTGTAGGCCAACAATTAAAGAGTCTCTGCTTATGTTCTATATATAAAAAGCTGCAAGCAATGTGCACAGACATGGTCTGTACTAGGATTATATTGAGTGCTGAAAGTTATCAAAATAAACGGATAAGTTGTAATTGCACAGATTTTCTTCTGCAGCTGTGGCATCATATAAAGATTTAAGGCATTAGGGACATCATGTATTGCTTGTTGGAATTTTTTTCATTACTTATCTTATTTAACTTGGAAAGGGAATAAAGAAAATTATTGGCGTAATATTAGGCCTCGTATCTCCTGTTGACATGATATTAGCCTCACATTTAATTGATTATGCTTGAAAAATATACAAGTAGAATGGAATTATCTATTATCAGCTCACAAATGTAGCGAATATTGATCATGACAAGTTTATCTGAAAAATTGAAATTCGAAAAGGTTTCAGTCTTTGACATCTCATTCACATACAAACTCTGCCTCTCCTTTACCAAGTATTCTGGGGTGGTTGAGAATGTTAGCTTAAGAAGCAAGTAAATTGGGTGATGGGTGGCACATTTGTCATACCAGAAAACCTTGGTATGATCCATAGCAAATAATGTGTGAAAAATGCAGCCACTGCACAAAATTAAAGACCTTGAATTGTTGTGTTACCAAATTCTTCAGAACTACAGATACACAAATGATTTATTTCACTTTTTTTTTTTTCTAACTAGGGATTCAGCTCACACAAAAGAAAATATCAAATTCAAACTCGGGTCTTGTCAGAACTTGGGTAATGTAACGCATGCACTCCCATTTACTGTTTTTTACAAATATCAAAAGACATTTACAGCTGAACCAACAATATTTGAGCACAGCATAAACTAACAAGCCAAAAAATCAAGCAAATCCAATTCTAGCAGCCTTTTCTCTCCCGTTTACCCCACTGTTGTTCATTAGAATTTGCCAAAACATCTTAGACACTTAAGAATCCAAGACACTTCCTTGGTGTATACCCAGTTGCTCGGAATTTCGCTGCAGTTTCCTCTACCTTGAGACGGTCCTCACCTTTTTTTGCTTCAATCATTGCTTTCTTCTCCTCGGCTGCCTTGTGGAGTTCGGCTACTTTGTTCTTCATTTTCTCTGCATATTCAGCCTTCTTCTTTTCCACTTTTTCCTACCATATCACAAATTAATCAAGACACTATTTAAATAGTTTTTTGCAAGAATATACATTACATAATTACTTTGAACTGGACAGTTTTTATAAGTGGAAAGGAAGATTAGTCATGCTATAACAAGCAGTTGATACTTCAATTCATTAAGTTTATTACCTCATACTTCTTTATTTTTGCCTCCACAGATTCTCTCTTGATTGTCTCCCATGATCCAATGGCAGAGAATTTCTTGTGAGCCCTATTTGAAAATTCAGTGTGTACAACTTGCTCAGAAACAAGCTCTGAAGGTCATCATCGAGTAGGAACTGAAAGCTTTATAAAACCAAGTCTAACATTTTAACTTGTAAGACTGATTCAATGCACAAATCCTTGTTTAAAGAGGACATTGCGCGAGTCTTCATAGATGGACCTTAGGAGTGTATGGAACAAGTCTATAAACGTTTGAAAACGGAAACCTAACCAAAACTATCAAGTATCACACACATACATCCAGATATTTAATGAGCATGTTTGTATTTACATATCTGGAGCGTGAGCTGACAATAAACTTAACTTCTATGGCAATTGTAATGGAGTTTCTTTCCTCGGTAATTTAATAGCTTAACAGTGTATGGTTTGGTTCAGAAAATTTCTTCTGAATGTATACATTTTTATAGCCTAAAATGGTTGAACACCTAGACTCAATCTCAGAGACTTCCAAATACATTTTTTTATATTGGATGACCAAAGAGCTGGTCAATTCCTGGCTCGAATTTACTTTCCATGCAGTAAAATTCTAATTCAGGAGAACTTCAGTCACTAGCAAAGTTATATATAGTGCAATCTTGTTAATCTAAGAGCTAGTAGCTTGTTCGATGAACAGATTGAAGCTGAATCATTTCAAGCATGTTTTTATGCTAGATTTGAAATCCCGGTGTGAGGAGGCCTACTTTCTACCGTTACTAAAAGATGGACAATTCAAAGCATTAGAGATGGTCTCGTACTTGTTCTCCGCTTTAGCTTTCTCATTTTCTTCCCATGCTTTAATTAGAGCACATCTTTTCTCCGCTTCAACCCTCGCAAGCACAGCATCTGATAAATGATACAAGTACTTGTTATTTGTTGATAGGAAAGATATCAATTTTGATTAAGATAGTAGCCTGCGCATACCTCTGTCATTTGGCCCCCTTGAGTTTTTTGCAGTAGCAGGTGGATCTGCAACCTCTGACACATCGAAGATTCAATCATACAATTAAGGGCCTTGTTATAACATGTTTAGAGAAACATTCAATTGTTAAGTCGGGCTTGAGATATTCAAAATTGCAAGCCATCAACTTTTATGAAAAATCAATTTACGAACTTTCCTTATCCTCTCTATGTCAGGAGGAACCAGAAAGCAAAGAAGGAGAAGAATAAGGAGAGGACATACTTTCAGTAACTAGGACCGAGCTCTTCTCATTAGCAGAATCATTTAAAGGGGCTTCTTTCTCTTCTTTAACAGGTCCATGTTCTCCAGCTTGTGTAGGCAGAGAGGCTCCCTCAGATTCAGCTTTCTTGGGCTCCTTCTCCCCCATAACGAAGTCTTTTACTTTAGCCACCAAGACCCGGAAACCCATGTACGAAGACAATTGTCACCAAATACTTCAGGTAAAATTCTATCAAGATCACCATCTAAAAGAGAAAGGACTGCTATAAATATAGCTGGAGAGTCAGAGTCCTAGATGGTGGTGGGTACAAATGGAAGTTGGGTATGGACAAA
>Ga0325414_1005209_pt1 | contig 13711 bp, 5 predicted proteins | sample PopdelMetagenome_8_FD_206183 | JGI IMG/M metagenome (GOLD analysis project Ga0325414, IMG submission 206183) | Populus deltoides microbial communities from Bellville, Georgia, United States - Leaf-PdKOR-R3 | ecosystem: Host-associated > Plants > Phyllosphere > Phylloplane/Leaf | place: USA...
TCCGTCAAACCCTTTCTCCTAAGCTTAGCAGCTTTAGTAGCCTGACTCCTTCAGAAACCCGGCCAAGAGGGTGTCTTCCAATCAGAGTCACGCCAAAAGGATTAACCCCAAGAGCCCAAATCACCCGATCGGTAGTATCCAATCTCTTCCTCCATAAAAGCCTCTCATGCCGTTAGTGAAATTTAATCATCTCATTATTAAACATGGTAAAAAATTGTTTTTGGTCTATAGAAACCAAAAGACCCCTACCCTCATAAATTTCTACCAATGCCTAGATATCTACATGAATTTCTATTGTTTCTGGTAATCACTAAACTCTCCAACTTTATCATTAAACATATATAATTAATATTAAGTATTTTTTTGTTTTGTTTTTTACTAGTCAAGATTTAACTGGCTCAATATGCATGATGGTTCATCTGCTACAACATTAACGCTCTTACTATTTTTGTGGCTATGTATGTTGAATAAAAGAGGAATGCAAAGTATGTGCAACCTAAAAAATAGCTTGGCAAGGTTTCAAGGATTGTGCTTATCTTGTGAATTTTTGTGCTCATTATTATAAACACCTCCTAATTAGTTCGGCAACATGCCATGAAAGAAATTGAATAGTGAAAACCTGTAATATGATCCTGATGGTGATAAACTTCAATGAAACCTCAAATATATTACTGGCTACTTCAATGGCGAAAAACACATTTAGTACTGAAAGGTGACCAAGAAGATTGTTTAATACATATGGAGTATTCAACATCTCTGCACTCTGCAGCAATTATTGATTTCAATATTGAACAACAAAATCACATGACTTTAGATGATAGAAAGTACAAATGATCTCCAATTTCGAAACTATGCCAAAAGCACTCTGAAAACACACAATCATCTTGCTTTTTTCATGTGAAAGTTTGGTGTCCCGAATTATCTAGAAATTCGAAAACTTGATCAACATCTGATGCTTATAGTACGTCCCTGGATTCACAATCTGTGAAGGGAAGTTGGGGTGATTTACTGAATCAGGAAATCCTTGAGTCTCTAGACAAAGAGCTGCATAAGGTTCATACACGAATCCACCTTTTCCCTTCTGGTACAAAGTGTTGCTTGTGTAGAACTGCACACCTGGTTGATTTGTTAATACCTCCATCATTCTTCCAGACTTCTTATCACGCACAATTGCTGCTTTCTTCAACTTGTCGTTTCCACTTCCATCAAGTGCATAGTTGATGTCATAGCCATTAGTGAGTTTGTTGATCTTGCTTCCGATGGTGTTGGGTTTGAGAAAATCGTAGGGTGTTCCTTTCACTGTCACAATCTCTCCTGTAGGAATGAGTTGGCTGTCAACAGGAGTGTAGTGCGAAGCGAAGATCTGAATTTCCTCTGACAAGATATCACCACTATTGTGTCCACCAAGGTTCCAATAGGCATGGTTAACTAGATTAACCGGAGTGGCCTTGTTTAGAGCTTTTGCTTTCATTGTTATACGCAATTTGTTGTCTCCAAGGAGCTTGTATCCCACAATTACATGGAGATCACCGGGGAATCCTGTGTATATGAAAAATGTATTCATAACTTTAATTTCTGCTGTATAGGTGTCATCTATGCTCATACACATATATGTGTTGAGCCTGTAGCTAGTGTGAAAAATTATGGCTTGAAAGACTATGCTGACCTTCTTCACCATCAAAGCTGTGATAGGCAAAGACAACGCAAGGAGTACGTCCTTCAGGGCTGTACTTTTTCACTTTCCAAACAACCGTACTAAATCCCTTACGGCCGCCTGATATCCATGCATGTAAGCAATTAGTGCAAAAAAAAAAAAAGAAAAAAAGAAAAGAGAAGATACCTCTTCGATTCAAGTTGATAGAAAATTAATCAATATGGGGAAACATTCTACTTTGCTAGCGAAGGTGTAGTAAGATGTATATTTTACCATGAAGCATGTTCTTCCCTTCATTAGCAACTAGTTTATATAGAGTTCCATTCAAAGTAAATTGAGCACCAGCAATTCTATTGGCAACTCGTCCCACAGTGGCTCCAAAGTTTGATGAATCATTCTGCACAGCGTTATCAATCCGATATATATGAAGTGAAAACAAAGAAAATCAAAGTGACAACTTTTAGAGCATTACTATTTAAACTAGTTCTTTTACAATGGCAATAAAGCATAGGATGAAGTGCAAGAACAAACAAATTAGTTTCTTCGAGATATATTTAAGAGAATATGGATTTTCTTTTAAATGTAAATAAAACATCATTAAGAAATCCACTCCTAAAAGCATCTTTCACTCGTATATCTCGAGGGGCCAGCAAATTAATCTGCTACGTACGTACCCATATGTTTTTTTTTTCTTTTCCTTGACAATTAATGTTTTGGACCACTAACATCCAATGACTGTTCATACTAAAAGAATCAGTCAAGAATTTCATAGAGACAATTCGTTGCATATGTCCAAATCCATCACAGTAATACAATAATAATAATAAAAAAAAAAACAAAAGTAATATAATTAATTTGTTCGTTGAAGTCAAAAACATCCCGAAGAGTCAAAGGAAAAACCACATACTGAGACTCAACAATGCAGTTCCCAAGATAAAGATTTGACTTTTGAATTTAACCAAGAGAGGATACATATCTAATATATGTCACATGGTATTATTCTCTGCGTTGTCTCTTATGAACATGCATCAGATCAGCCTATGATATTTTAATAAATGCAGCACGAGATAAGACGAAGAGGGGCCGGCACTGTAAGAAGAATCAGACAAGTTTGAATAGACACGAGAAAGTATTTTTTGAAGTGATAACTATGAACTATAATAATAATAATAATTCATCAGACTACCGAGAAGAAACATATTTGAGTACGACAAATTATACAGCTAGCTGATCTAGCTTTAACCCAAAGGAATTTTAATAACTTTTTTTGCCCTGCTAGTCGTGGTCCTGCAGAAGAACACATTGGCTTGAAAGAGAAGACACAGATTGAACAATCAACAATGTGGATCAATTTGTAAAAGAATGTGAAATCATATACTTTCATAAAACCAAAGCAAAAACAAGGAAAAGAAAGAAAAAGAAGAACAAATCTCACCTTGTATTCCTTGATAGTATCATAGCCAAGGACAATATCAGCTACCTTTCCTGTTTTAATTTGTTAATTAAACACAAAAGCAAGAAACAAAACTTTAGCATGAGAACTCATCTTCTTGAACCTGAAATGCAATGTCATACGTTCCCAAAATAAGGAATTAACAAAAAAATTTCAAGAAATAACTAATGGGTGAAGAAAAACTGTACCGTATTTATCAGGGAGAAGAAGGGAGATAATATGTGCGCCATAATTGGTAAGTTTCACAGAGAAATTTCCTTTCTTGAGCTCATACATCCCAATCTCTTCCTTTGTTGCAGAGCCAATAGCTGGAAACCCGAAATTCAGCAGCAGGCTAAAACACAACAACACACAAAACTTGGCCATCTTTTCCACTCAGATTATGAGATATGCTTGGCCTTTATGTATCAGAAGTTATGTATCCTAATATGGTCTGACTTATCCTATGCTTTATAAGAGAGTTGTATGGGTGTGCATTGAAAATTTGGAACTGATAATATGGTATACAGCAGCACTGTTCTTCTCAGTTTGCTCCTTCAATGATAGCCGGTTGTGTTGACTAGGTAAAGGGACAAGCGTGACAAGATTCTTGATTTCTCCAACTAGGGCCCTATATATATATATATATTTGGACCCATTTATATATATATATATATATATATATATATATATATATATAAAAGAGGGTCTTGATATATACAGACGTCTCTATATCAGAGGGTCCAAGTATAGAACGATGTATACACACGTCTCTCGCTCTCCATCTACATATAAATGGGTCCAAATATATATCTATATATATATATATATATATATATATATATATATATATGTATATGTATATGTATATATATGTATATGTATATGTATATAGAGGGTGTCTGGGAGTGTAGTTGTGGTTGCTTTTCAAAGTGTTTTTCACTCAGAAAAGTGTGCCAATAATTTTTTTATTTTTTAAAAATTATTTTTGAGATCAGCGTATCAAAATAATTTGAAAATATAAAAAACATATTACTTCAAAGCAAAAAAAAATTCAAATTTTTTCGGAAGCGCTTTTGAAAAGCACTCCCAAATAGGCACGATAGATATTAATTTTAAAAATGATTTTTATTTAGAAATACATTAAAAAAAATATTTTAAAAATTATTTTTTATATCACTACATTAAAATGATCTGAAAGTATGAAAAAAAATTAATTTAAAGTAAAAAAAATAAAATAAATTTTAATCTTTTTCAAAAATACTTTTAAAATACAAAAACAAATAGTATCTCAATATCTTTGTTAGATTTCAAACTAAAATGGATAGTGGTTGATACCATCTAACTCTTGTTGATTCGATAGGTGTATTAATGACTTGGTTAACTAATTGAAATCTAATTTGTTATCTTTTAAAAATATATTTCGAAAACAATGTTAATCTATCTTGTTTCATTAAAAAAAATAATTTTTTAAATTGATTCGAGTTAACTTGTTAATATCATGATCTAATTCATAAGCTTAACTAAGTTTAATAATTTTATTTTTTTATAATATAAATTTTATTTAATTATATGATAATAAAAATAAACATTCACATGAAATATAAATTATAGACGTGAAATATATTTTTTATTAAAGGTTTTTTATTTATTTTGACAATGAAATGTTTTATATTAGCAACATAGCTTATTGAATAAAAACAAAACCAGCAGGAAAAAAAATATTAAGTGTAACTATAACGACTTCAAATAAAAACAAAAAAAAGTATATTTTTAATCAAAAACTTAATTTTCTAAATTATGCATTTCTTTTTTATTTTTATAAAAAATATATATATTGTTTTTTAGAAGCATTTTGCTTTAAGCAAAAAACTACTATAATTGTGGAAAATAAAAAAAATAAGAATTTATCATTTTTACGCACCTACATGAAAAAACATTAAAACAATAAATTTGAGAAAGCCATATAAATATTTAAAATAAAAAATAGATATTCTATTCTCATCCAATATCAACTTGCAATTTGTTTTTAAAAAAATCTACATATCATGCTACCACATAATTATTCATAAAGTAATCAATAATATTCTTAAAATTAATGACATGATTTTTATTAGTAGCACATTTTTTTAATATAAAAGAGTGACAATTAAAATAAAGATTTGTTAAAAAATTCAATCATTTGAAATAAGTAATCTTTTCACTCTAAATTTCATTACTTTATCAATGCATCTCTTTATTGTTATAACAAAATATACTTTTTTACTTGGAAGTATTGTTTTTTAGATTAAAAAAAAACATCATCATAGTCTCAAAAGCAAGTTTTAATAAAAAAAATATTAAAATAATATCTTAATTTTTTTAATGTGATTGAAGGCAAAACACTTAATTAATGTGATAAAACCATGTAAAAAATCAACAAAACAATATCTCATTGAATGTTCATGAGCAATTTTTTTTCATATTAGATATATAATAATTGAAAAAGAAATTTTCAATACTCCCATAAAAACCTATAATATTATTTAAAAACTTTACTAAAATTAAATAATAATTTAAATATCATGTCCCGTATTTTATTTTTAGAGCATCTCAATCAAAAATCTTAAACAAATATAATAGAAAAAGGTTAGGCGCCAAGGCTAAAATATTAAGCTAAAATATTAAGCTAGTGTGCCTATATGAAAGCCCGGTTACATATTTTCTCAAAAACAAAAATTTATTTTTAGGCCATGAAATAAATTGGATCAAGTCATATAGTACCAGGAGGGAAATAAGGTGGAACAAAAGAGAATTAAATGCAATGGGGGGTAATGTGTAATTAATGGAAAATTAGGGTATAAATACTCATTTCTTCTCCACCTAGCCGACAATTTACATGAGAAGAGGGGGAGAAATTGTGATATTTTCTTCCAAATTCTTGCAAAATTCAACCAAAAAAAAGAGATTATGGTATTTAAAGCTTAACAAAGGAATTAAAAGGGGAGATTAAGGGTTCTGGGTGATTTTTTGGAGAGTAAATTAAAGGTTAGGGTTTTGAAAAAAAAAAAAAGGGAAAGGGAATTGAAGGGGACTTGATCTCCTAAATTTCCAACACTTAAAAAATCATCCATTTAAAGTAAGAAATTCCTTTAAATAGATTAATTGCATTGAATTTGAGTTTTTAATAATGAATTGTGAATGCTATGCTTTTGTAAGGATGAAATTGTATTGATTATATAATGGATGAATGTTATTAAGATTGATTAATGATTATTAACATGAATTAAGAATGGGTAATGTAACAACCCCAAAATTTCAATAATATATATTTTTTTTATTTGATGACACAGAAGGAACTGAACATGCGACAAAGAAGTTGGGTGAAATTGATCAAGGATTATGATTGTGTGATATAGTATGATCAATGGAGGGCAAATGTTGTTCTCAATGCCCTTGGTTGTAAGAAGATGGCATGAGATATGTAAGGATAAAAGGAATTACTAGATTTAAGAAAGATTGACACCAAGATAAAAGTTGGACACAAGAACTCGTTGGTAGCTCAGTTAAGGGTTAGATCGGTACGCAGGGATAAAGTGTTGAAAGCTCAACAAAAAGATGTTAAAGTAAGTAAGATAAGAGGCAAGGTGAAGTCAAGAATTAAAACTTCTATTCAGATCTTGGAGGATGAAATGATAGTGTTTAGAAGACAAATGTACTTGCTAGAAAATAAGGCATTGAAAAATGAAATACTGTAAGAAGCTCATGAGTTTATATGCACAACACACCCTAAAAGTACTATGATGTACTAGGATCTAAAAGAATTTTACTGGTGGCTAAATATGAAAAAATAAATAGTTGAACATATGACCAAGTGTGGAGTGTGCCAGCAAGTGAAAATAGAGCACCAAAAACCAACAAGGTTGTTACAACCACTATTGATACCCAAATAGAAGTAAGCAAATAACACGGGTTTCATGCTAGGATTTTCTAAGGAGAGAAGGGGCAGAGATGTTGTTTAGGTCATTGTGGATTGGCTAACCAAGTTGGTGCTTTTCTTGCATATAAAGATGACAGATTCAGTCAATAAATTACCAAAGTTGTATATGAATGATGTGGTTAAATTACATGGGATGCCTGTGTCAATTGTTTCAGATCGAGATCCTAGGTTTACCTCTCGCTTATGGTCGAATATCTAACATGCTTTAGGAAGAAAGTTGAATTTGAACACAACTTTTCATCCCTAAGCTGATGGACAATTTGAGAGAACCATCTAGATATTAGGGGATTTACCAAAAAAAAACATGTATGTTGGAATTCAATGGTAATTAAGAGGATTACCTACCTGTGGTTGAATTCAACTACAATGACAACTATCAAGCTATGATAGAGATGGCTCCCTATGAAGCTTTATATGGTAGAAGATGTTGGACCCAAATGTTTTAGGGAAGAAGTTGGGGATAAGAAGCTCATTGAGTTTAAGATGGTACAAGTTACTTCGGAAAAGATAAAGATTATAAAAGATAGAATGAAAGTTACCCAGGATAGGTAAAGGAGCTATGCAGATAACAAGAGAAGACCATTTGAGTTCAGTACTGGAGATAAAGTATTTTTAAAAGTTGCTTCGAAGAAGCATATGCTAAGATTTGGTATGGAGAGAAAACTGACACCAAGATACATTGAACCATTTGATGTCATCAAGAGGGTGCCAATGGTCTACAAGTTAGATTTGCCTTCATATTTGGCCAAAATTCATAATGTGTTTCATATCTCTTTGTTGAAAAAGGCTAAAGTAGACCCATCCCAATTTCTATTGCAAGTCCTTATGGAAATTAACAAGGATTTGATAATTAAAGTGAAGTCGTTGAAGATTTTGGATCGTAGTGAGAAGGAACTTAGGAAGAAAAAGATTTTAATGCTTAAAGTGTTATGGAGAAATTCTCAAATCTAAGAAGACACATGGGAGAGGGAGCTAGAGATAAAGAGGAAATATCTCAACCTATTTTTAGACTTGGGTATGGGGATTAAATTTCGAGGATGAAATATATTATTAGGAGGGGAGAATGTGAAAACCCGGTTAAATCTTTTCCTAAAAAAAAGAAATAAAAGAAATTTATTTTTAGCTCGGGAAATAAATTGGATCAAGTTAAATGAAATGAAATTAGATGATTAAAGGGCAAAATTGAATAAAATAAAAAGTTACAAAGCATAAAGTAATTAGAGCAAAATGAGGTGGAACAAAAGAGAATTAAATAGGCGATTAAGGAAATTTACTTCCGTGATAAATATGATTGATGCCATAGTTAATAGGCAATTAAAGAGACTAATCTCTCGAATAACAGAGATTAGTGCCTTAGTGAATAGGCAATTAAGAATCATAAATTGAATGTTGTTGATGAAAAAAAGGGAATGGTAGTAAATGATTTATTGATGAACTAAAATTTGGGTGTGTGTGTACATGTGTGTGTGTGTGTGTGTGTAATCACATGAGATATAGAAAGTAATGATCAATAATTATTGAGTAAAAAACTGATAATGTCTTATATAAATAATTTTAAGATTTTTTCTATCATCAAATGGAGAAGTAGATTTATTAGTATGCATATTTTGTAAAATTAAATCGATGTAATTTGGGAAGAATATATTTTGTAATCAAATTGTATTTACTTATCGAATTTAATTATGGATGTTGTATTTAAGGAAGTTGTTTCTTTTGTATGCATTATATAAATTGTGATAATTCTGAAGGTTCATCCATTTAAGTTTTAGATTCACTTTTAATTATAATTTAAAATTGTTACTACTTAATTTTATTAAATGAATGTTGAAGAAAATAAATGTTGGTGTGATAATTAAATTATGGGAGTCCCGGATGCCTACAAGTGATATTTGGATTACCAACAAATTATGAATATACTGGATCGATAACTTGGTATTGAAAATATAGAAAAACTCTACCAACAACTTTGAATACACCTCTTGATTGATCAAATGTTTTTAGTGGTTGAAACGTGGTCAACTAACAACTTTTTCTCTCCCTTCATTTTCAAATGACTCTCTCTCTCCTCTCAAAGTTCAGTGACTAAAACATATAACAAATGAAGTTTAGTATCGAACGTGAAACCAACAAAAAAAGGGATCGAAAAGGAAAAAGTTAAAAGTTAGGGACCAAACTATATTTTTTCTTGTCAAAAGGGATAAAAGATGCATTTGTGTGGGTGTTTCAATGTTGTCCTTGTTGTTTTAGTTTTTTTTAATTGATAAAATCAAATTCTATTTTGAAAAATTAAAGAATTTAATTTCGCTGTATTTTTTTACATCGCATATATAATGTTTTTGCACAAATAAAAATAATATATGTGTTGACATCGCGGGAATATAATGTAAGGGAACAAAATTTTTTTAAAAAAATAGAGATTAGAATAAACAAGTTTTTCAGTAAAAGAAAAAGATGAGGGGCTAGACCCACTGTAATTAGTTAATAGTTTTTTTTTAATTTAGAACTAAAAGATATATTTATTAGGTTAGTTTGCATGTAAATTTTACGAGTCTTAATCTTAAGTATTATTTAGAAAATTAAAAAAAAAGCATAATTTTTTTTAATACATAACTTATTGAAATTAAAATTAAAATTAAATATATGTAAAAATTAAATATCTTATTTTAATGTTTCGATGTCATAATGTGTATGAAAACTTATTTTAAATCAGATAAGGTTGGCAGTTGGCGGCCTCTAGAAGCTCTCGCAATGGATCTGACTATCTGAGGCTATAAAGTCAATCACGAGTCCAAAATTTAACTTTCTCCTGGAAACACAAAAAATAAAAATAAAAATAATTTAAAACATTATAGCTACTATAACGCTCTAAAATCAAAATATATTGGTCCAATTAAAAAATTAAAATATCACAAAATAAAATTAACAACCTTAATTTCATCGAACAATTTTTAGCCAGCGATTCCACCTAACATTTTCCACTCAACCATGAAATGAAAAGAGAGGAAAAGACACTATTCTAATTGAGCTTTGCACAAAGAAATGCTGCCAAAATTATTGACAAAATTGAATGAACGGAATGAACGGAATGGAGGGAAAGAAATGTTGCCAAGGTTATTGACAAGGTTACCTTATATACACGCACGTGTGCATATAAGATGTCACTTGATCGTTTGTTCACCTCCTGTTTGCAGATTTACAGCCATAAACAGTTAGCACACCTGATAACTATCTCCAAAGTTTTCCTTTTTAAGAAGCACATGCTTAAAATAATAGGAAGTAAAGACTTCACGAAGCCATTTGTTTTCTTCTCCAACTCGGAGGCATAACAAATACAATTGCCCACAGTGGCGGAGGCAGGGGGAGGCTGGCAAGAGCCCAGGCCCCTGCAAGGAAATTTTTCCAGTCTCTCCCTTTGTAAAATATTTAAAATTTTAATCTTTTTAAAAGTTTTCTTTTAATTTGGCCCCCTTACTTTTTTTCTTCTTGCTCCGCCTCTGATTGCCCATGATGTCAAAAGATGGAACCGCTGAGATCTAGCCTGTATACGGCAACTCTTCAAGAGAAAGAAAAGTTCGAGGATGGTGCGAGTTCTACAAATACTTGAGGCATATAATTCCATTAAGCCGTAAAGCCCAGGTGAAAAACCGATGGGCAACACTATATCGTACCAGATGAAGTTTACAAAATGAGCTGCCAAAAAAACTGTCATGTTTTTGTTTTTAACTTCCTTTGCGCTTTCAGATCCACCACAATTATAGCAATGTTGCCCTTGCTTCCTTTTTGAAGAGCACGATTTGAGAGGTACTCGACTGTTGCTTGAGCTGCGGGGTCAATCTCCCCTGTAAAAAAAATTATTTTTATCTTCTAGTTTTATGTTATTAAATATAACTCTAAATCCAACTGTTCAAGTTGAAATTTTACCATAAAATTCTTGATGTATATTTCTATGTTGGAGACAGGTGAATCGAAGTTCGGGAAGGACTTGTGATATAAGTCAGAACAAGCTGTATGAATTTTGTTATTTACTTTCTTTTTGAATTGTGGACTTTCTATTTGACAAAGATTTTTTTTCCTACAAGGATGTGACAACTTGTTTTGAAAATTTTCTAGTTCTATAAGGATTTTTAATAGGCTGCAATATAATTTCTAAATGTAAAAAAGATTCATTAATGTTTCAAAATCCTTTTCTTACAAGGATTTTTTTTTATTCATCCTAACTACATAAAGAAAAAAGACTGGTAGTATTTAATAACATATTAGTTTCTAAGATCATTGGAAATCAGTATAGGTTGTAAATAATGTCAATAGAAAGCTTAAGATCACTCTAGTTATCACTCTACAACATAATTAGCCAACATGGTTTCCTTGTATAACCAATAGCTTGTCCTATATGAAATAGTGGCTTGTTGAAAATAAAAACATTCTGAATTTTGAATTCTATCATTGTATCAGAGCCCTCTGTCGTCATTTTCTAAGAATTTTTAGTATTTTTTTTTTCTCAATCATAGTTTTAGTACTTATGGAGAAGTCGGATAATGTTTGTGTCAGATTCACTGAAAACAATTATGCTGCTTGAGAGTTTCAATTGGAAACCTTTCTCAAAGGTAAAGAGCTGTGGGGATATATAAATGGCAACAACAAAAGGGGATCTAATGCATAAGATTTTATGGCCAACAATGCAGTTTAAGAGGCCAAAGATAATCAAATAATGTCTTGGGTTCTTGGTTCTATGGAGTCACATTTGATTCTTTCTTTGTGTCCTCATAGGTCAACAAGGCTGTGTGGAATTATCTAAAGCAAATCTATAAGCAAGACAACAATGCTAGACACTTCCAACTTGAGTTAGCCATTTTTAACCATACTCAAAGGGATCTTTCAATCCAAGACTACTAATCTGGTTTTCTAATTTTGATCTTGTTACAACCACTGTCTCTATAGAAGGATTAGAGGCAGGATTGGCAACAGTACAACATATACATAAAACCAGCCAAAGAGATCAATTTCTAATGATATTGAGGCCTGACTTTGAAGCTATTCGTGCCTTTTTAGTAAATAGTGATCATGTTCTGACTTTGAAGGCATGTTTTGGAAAATTCTTGCATTAGGAACAACGTCTCAATACTTAAAACATTATGGAGCAGTCATGTATTACTTCTAACACTATCTCAGTTGCCTATGTTGCTTATGGCAAGGGAAAGGTCATGACATAAGCACTACACGGTGCTATAATTACAAGAAATATGGTCATATTGCCCCTAACTATCCTAAAAAATTTTGTAATTACTGCAAGCAACAAGGGCACATTATTAAAGATTGTACTATTCGATCTACACACTCCAACAAGGCCTATCATGTTGTTGTCACTAGTGACTTACAGCCAATTATGTCTGCTGGCACCGCAACAAATGATGTTGTTGGTTCACAGCCTATAACACCTTTTATAACTTGAGAAATGTTGCAAGAAATGATTAGGAGCGCATTTTCAGTATTGGGTCTTCAAGGTATAGTTCTTCATCTCTCTCTTGGATTTTAGACTTGGGTGCATCTAATCATATGACAAGTTCTCTCTATAGTTTAAGTAATGTCAGAAAATATGGTGGCTCTTCAAATATTCAAAGTTCTACCCATTGTGACAGTTGGTGATATATCTTTTTTCTTTAAAAACGTTCTTATCTCACCTACACTCTCGATGAATTTAGCTTATGTTGGCTAGCTTATGGATCAAAATTATGATGTACGCTTCACTCATAGTGGTTGTTGATCATATTACTTACCTTATTTGAGTAATATCAATACTTGTAAATGTTATTAGGTATTCATGGTGTTAACTTATGTCAACAATAAATCAAGTTTCTTTCATAACACAATTGTCGATTATCCATACAATAGGCTATAAAAGGATCAAGTATTTGCTGTACCAAAGGTTGTATAACACAAATCTAAATTAATCATTTAACAAGTAAGGTATTAAAAATGAGTAAGATAACAATTATAAAACATGTTACTAGCAAACTTTCTTGAATATAAACATTAAAGTCCATGTTGAGTTTATACTATACTTATTCTAACACTATTAGTGTAACCTTTTCACCTTGACAAAAAAAACTTAGCTAAACATAATGAAGAAGACAAACATAAATAAAAAAGATAATAACATAATTATGATATAAGTTAACTAAGTATAGTAAAGGAAATGAAGCTAAGTATAGTAAAGGAAATGAAAAGCATAAACAGGAGATTAATGAAAATCTAACATGAAATAAAACTTGAACATTGCAAAAATACCAAGAAATAAAGCAAGAGTAAGATCTTGATATAAAAACCAAGATACTTAAATGTATGGCAAATGCCTTCTTTCATAGGCTAAAATTTTGAACTTGATTTTATGACTAACTATTGAGCTGGTGGTCAACCATTGACTTGGTGGCTAGCTATTAACTTATTGGCTAGACAAAACATCATTTCTAACATAAGAAATTGAACAGATATTCTTCATGAACGTTGTGGAAATTTGTCTTTGATTTCCAACAAAAAAAGAATGAGATCATTTGGACTTCTAGAACTCAAGATATGGGCTCAACACCAAATAGTGTCTAGGCTACATGACAAATTCAAACTTCTCTTTTGTTGCTAAGATTTGAAGTTG
>Ga0325414_1005210_pt1 | contig 13711 bp, 5 predicted proteins | sample PopdelMetagenome_8_FD_206183 | JGI IMG/M metagenome (GOLD analysis project Ga0325414, IMG submission 206183) | Populus deltoides microbial communities from Bellville, Georgia, United States - Leaf-PdKOR-R3 | ecosystem: Host-associated > Plants > Phyllosphere > Phylloplane/Leaf | place: USA...
TTTATTTTTATTTTTATTTTTATTTACATGTTTTTTACCTCCAAAGAAACAATAACCTCTTTCTACATTACGCTGTCCCCACTCTTAGTTGCGAAACATAGGAGGTAACTTGGACATTTCTATTTATGTTTTGCAGTTGTTGTTCTACGGTACTTGGGCAACCCCACAATTTAGACGAGAGACAGGGAGAAGCTGGAAAGGTTAAGTTCATGAACTTGGTGGGACACAGTACTTGGCCTTGATAGCCAATGCTCCTTCGGCACCGATCCTTGAGTGGTCCAAAACCAAGTACTTTGTTATGTCTTGTGTTTCTATCTTCTTTTGCACTATTTCCTCCACACATAAACTTACTTGACTTTTTCTTCCATTGTTTAGCGTAGGGCCATTGATGTAAGCTTTCAACCTCCAAAAGAAAACAGACACCCACATGATCAAAATTGAAATATGTTATCGATCAAAAACATAAGTCTAACCACGAAGAGAATTAATAACAGATGATTTGTTCTTCCTCGCGACAACAATTTAATGTTTGAGATCCCTTTTCGAGATATCCTTGTTTTGTTTTAATTAAAAAGATATATAGGTATATATAGTTAAAGCCCGAGTGTCAGGTCGCAAAACTGCCAACTATATGGCTGGTCACCATGCCTAGCTTCAGTCGATGATCAAAGGAAGGACGATGGGGTCTTTGATAATGATATAATATGGTTGAGCAAATTCTATCATTATTAACCTTTGTTGTTGGCATCTTCGACATTTTATGATAACTTTAATAGAATGTTTATTTTTATATTTTAAAAGTGTTTTTGAAAAAATTATAATTTTTTTTATTCATTTTAATATATTTTTAAAAAATATTTTTAAAAACAATAATTATTATCCTTTTAAATACCTGAAAAAAACTTTCGATTGGAAATTTTAACAAGCACTTAAATCTTGAAGACATATCCCCACACGACGTACCTTGTGAAGTCACGGGAAATGCTTCAAGAAAGTCTGGGCTTTCGTTGTTGATAACGAGGTGGTCTACGTTTATAGCCTGCAAAACAAAGTTTCGTGTGTCTTAAGAAGGATGGAACAATCGTAGCTCATTTTGTATAGATGAACATCGGAATAGTTGTCGTGTCTGTGAAAGATAATTGTTGATTAAGGTTTTATTTGTTTTTATGTTTTAAAGATTTTTTTGAAAATTTTTTTAAAAATTAATATTTTTTAGTATTTTTAGATCATTTTAATACGTTGATATCAAAAATAATTTTTAAAAAATAAAAAAATATTATTTTAATATATTTTTAAACAAATTTTTAAAAAAAAAAACCACAACCACAATGTAAGCAATGAAATATTACGCTCAATTTGCTGAGTGGCCGAGTGGTAAATTAAATAGAATTCTCTTCCTGGTAGCTCCCCCATGCATGTGGTTGTGATTTACTGGTAAACAGAAAAAATTAATCTAATCAAAGGATGAACGCGTGTGAGAGAAGATTTTACAGGAAGAACAGGGTTAGGCAAAGCTAAATCAGGATCTAAAATGTTAATCTATATACAAAAACCGGTTTAATAGATCTAGATATCTTGATTTAACAATGACAACTGTAATTAATTATTTATTCTATAATTAATGTTAATTATACTTAAAAAAAAACAGCTAAACTGACATTATTTTCATCGTTAATTTGCAAATAATAGAGATGTGCTAATTGTATGAATGAAGAACCAGATTCTGTAGGCTTATCCAGTACTGATTTAAATGTTAAATAAGACTAATAGAGTTGAATAATGAATTAGAAAGCATAATACACCTAAGATATTTTAGGATAGCGGTTATTTTTTAAAATAATTTTTATTTTAAAATACATCAAAATAATATATTTTATTATTTAAAATGTATTTTTAATATCAGCACATTAAACCGATCTAAAAATATCAAAAAAAGTTAATTTAAAATAAAAAATAAATATTTTTTGCTAAAACACTTTCCATCTACAAATACAAACTATAACTAACACACCTATGCTTGATTAAAAAAAGAAAAAAGATGATACCAGATGTAATTAAAGAGAAATTGCAAAAAGAAGAAGGAAACAAATGAAATTATAGTAAAACTTATATAAATGTTGTTATTTTGGTTAGGAGGATGGGACCCTTCTGTATAATTAATTTATTTAATTTTGGAAGTATTAACAACTTGAAATGGTAAGATTTACCAAATAGCATCCCATATTAAATCTGACAGTGACAAGCCTAGCTCAGTCCAGTTAGATTGAGCCCATAGATGCAGTTCAGGTCCATTTTAAAACTGGCATGGACAGAAAAATAAAATCAAGGATCATTTTTTATGGATCATATTTCCCTTCATGAAATCTCTAACATATGGATCCATTGGGTCTTAATTGCCATCTTCTCAAAGTTACTCTTGTGGTTTTGTTGTTTTGTTGTTTTGTCATTAGCAATGGAGGAAACATGTGAATTTCTTAGTTTTTTTTTAATTTTGAAAATAAAAACTAACAAAAATATTTTGAGTTTCTGACTGCTAAAACTTGTTTGTTGAGTTTTTGAAATGTTGTTTCTGTATAAATATGTTAAGGTCCTGTAAAATATTATAGTAGCAGTTGATTTTTAAAATGTTTTTTATTTGAAAATGTATTAAAATAATATTTTTTTTTTATTTTTTTAAATTATTTTTAACATCATCACATCAAAAAAATTTGAAAATACAAAAAAATAATTTAAAGCAAAAAAAATTAAAAACAAATCATTTAAAAAAAAAACATGCTTTTAAAAAGTAAAAATAAATAGACTCTAAAACTATAATCATTTATATTCATCAACAATCCCAAATATTCTCCCCAATGATTTTACAAAAAATACTCAACTCCACTCCAACATAGGTTTATTTATGAGACCTAAATATTAGAACCACAATTCTAAACACTATTTTGTTTTTGTCACTTTGTAGAGAGGACAATGCCTATATAATGAATTGAAATATTTTGAATTTTTTACTATGGTTTTTACTTCTTTTTTTTTACCAAATTTATCTCAAATTAGTGATAACTAAATAGATAATCATGCTATATAGCATGTTCGGTAAACTTTTTCCTAACATGAAAAAAATATAAAGTTGATGCAAGTGTTTTTTAAAAAAATAAGAAAAATCTGAAATCTAGATTATTGAGTTAACTAGATTTAATAAGTCCTGTTAATTTAATAATATAATTTAAAAAAAAACTTCATAAATAACACAAACAAAAAAAAATAATACTTAAAAGAAAAGGAAAGAAAAGTTCATCAGAGACTTATCGTCGCTCTGTTATAAACACTGCTCAACTAGTAAAAATAATTTATCGAGATGGTTCAAACATCATTACAAAAGGCTACATGTCAACAATAAAAAAGGTTGTAGGTGCTATTAGAACAACAAACCAGAAAGCAAGTTAATCAAAATAGCATGACATAAACATCTCATGCTTATATTTAATAACTTAAATTAATTTGATTTAAAAATAAATTTCTAAAAAAAAGCTAAATTGAACAGAGAATAATAAATAAAAAGACCCGAGATATCTTAGATCATTATCAAAATTAATATAAAATCCTATAGAAAGCAAATAAAAAATAACATAGTCCAGTCTTTAATAAAATAAATGTTGATGGTTGAAACTAAAAAAAAATGAGCTTCAAATAAGAAAGGAAAAAAACAAGCAAACTCGAACAAATTTTTTAAATTTGAGTTAATTTTCTAAACTGACAGTTTGTGAAATCCTAAACCCGGTCTAAATAAAAAAGATCAATTTTCAACATATTAAACGTTAGATAATGAAATTAAAAAAAAAGGATCAATATAAAAGAATTAACAAGGCAAAAAAAAAAATAGCAATTAAAATAATACACATCTAATTGTTAAAGAAAAAACTTAAAAGAGATGAAATTGTAAAAAATAAAATAAAATTTTAAAATTAATCTTAAATGAAACAAATATCAATAAAAAAAATGGAGATCAAATATGAAAGATAAAAAAAATTTGAAAGGGGATTAAATTGAAAACAAAATCTAATTTTATAAATTATTTCAAATAAAATAAATAGTAATTAAAAAGCATAGTCTAGATGTGAAGAAATAACAAGGTGAAGGATTGCTTTTATTTTTTACAGGTTAGTGTGAAAATCGAGAAGAAAAAGAAAAAAAAAAATTGCATGCACCAAACCGAATGTCCACTTATAACACACATCGCACTTCAACAAAATGGGAGTCAGGATGAATCTAATGTTGCTCTAGAAGCCACTTTATGACCACCACACAAAGTTTCACATGCCACCAAAAAAACACTGAAACATTTCATATGATGGAGCATATGCACCATGTGGAAGCCTTTTATATATATATAAAGTCAATTATTGAACAACCCCTCTTACAACCATATTATTACAAAAAGAAAAAACAATATGAAAAGTTGTTGATCACTTATATTTTTTTAATATTATGCAACATATACTTGAATAAAAATAACACACATAATAACAAGAAGAATAATTTGTAACGTGATTATTCTATAAATTAAGAACTATAAATACATATACAATTACTAATTATTTAAAACCCGATGACATTAAAGAAAATTACTTATAAAAACTAGAGGTGAATACTTTCGATTTGATTCGGTTTACAATGAAAAAAATAATTAAACTAATTTTTTTAATTCAAGATCAAAATTGATTCAAACCGATTAATTTTAGTTAAGTTTATGTTGTTAAAAAATCAGCAAAACTGAAAAAGTAACTCATTAGACATCAAAGAACAATAGAATCTAGTTCTCAACATCTAAATAAATGAAGCTCTTGTTCAAATGTTTGAATAAATCTTCAGAAATAGTATTCATATTGTAAAGATAATTAGCCAAGTCCATTGCTTGAGCTCTTAATTATGAGAAACTAATACCTTCAATCAACAAAGTAGTTCCATATGGTCGGCAACCATTTTCAATCATTACTGCTATTCGATAACATCATCAATTCTATCTGCTCGGCATAATCCAAGAAGAACAATTTAATTTATAGCTCACTATATTTGGTTGGAATCTTCCGGTTAGCATGTTTACCAACAGCCCAATATCTGTATTCATCATTCCATCTCTGTACAAAGACAAAATTGGTGACTATATTCAATGCTGAGGTCCTTTTTTAGGTTAGACTTAGAGTGTGTTTGGTATTGCGGTAGCTGTTGTGGTTGTGGTTATGGTTTTAAAAAAATTAGTTTATAAAAAGTACTTTTAGTTGTGGTTGGTTTGAAAAAATAGATGTTTGGTTAAAACTGTGGTTAAAATTGAGGTTGAAGAAAAAATAGTTTAATGTGTTTGGTTAAAAATGTTTTTGAAATTGAGGTTATAAAATAATTTAAAAAAAAATAAATTAATATTGATGGTTTTTAATTTAAATATTATGAATTTAACTATTGCGGTAACATTATGAAATAAATCATACTTGATATAAAAAAAATTTATTGTTCTATTAAACTATCTACAATTCCATTACGTATAAAATTTATCTGACAATAACAATAGTTTCCATAATTTTTTAGCGTGTAATAAAATTAGATAAAATATTATCATGTATAAAATTCACGCTAAACTAGTTTTTTTTTTAAATTAACAAAAAAAACTTAACACAAAAAAAAACCACCAGTGCAAGAGAATTGCGCTGTTCACTATTTTTAACATGAACAGTGCATCATTTTACACTGTTCACGTTAATTGCACTGTTCATTGAAAAGTGCAATCACGTGAACAGTGCAAAAAAAAGAGCAATTCTTGCTTTGTAAATACTGTATTTTCAACACAGAAAAAAATGAAACTCAGTAAACAATATACTATCTTTTTTTATAACCAAATAGCTGCAACTAAATTTTAAAAAAAACACAGTCGTAACCGCAGCTGCAGAGCCAAACGGGCTCTTAAGGCTGGGACTTGGGAGAGACGAGAGGTACAGAGAAAGTTGGAAGAAAATTGAGTTCCCAAAAACAAAATTATAATATCAATTCTTTAATTTCCAAAAATCTCAAATGCAATAATGAAATTTACTAGCCCTAAAGAGAAAATTATAACCACGAGTCGTAAGCCCGGTTCAGTGAGTCCAAGACTGTTCTCAGCCCATACGACCCGCCTGTAACGATGTTAGTCAACATAAATAAATAAGAAAAAAAAAACCACTTCGCTTCATTTTCTTACATACCTTTCGATGTCTACCTCTCCAGGTATTTTCCCTTACTTTCTCGCATTTTCTCCCTGATTCTTGGTAATCGAATTCGTCAATTCTGCTTTTCTTTCTCTATGAAATGCCCTTTTGATTTATTGGATTCGCTCCCTGCTTCGGATTTTGTTTTGGGTTTTATGAATCGTTAATCATCTGGTCAAATTCTTGAGCTAAAATGTCATATTTACAGTATTGTGGAGATGAAAGAAAGGAATACTACTTCTACTCTGAGACGAGTCTTAGTTAATTGTGCTGCCCAGGTTTGTTTTGTTTATGAAATCAAGTATGAATATTTTTTATATATATAATCACTGTACATCAATTTTTTAGCATTGTTTTAGTTCCTGTAAATGTGGAATGTGGAAAAGACGTGTTCTTTGGTCTTATGTTGGATAGATGTGAAAGGAGTGTAAAGTGTTAGTTTGATTGAATATATATATATATATATATATATATATATTGATTATATGTATTGTAGGCAAAAGAATACGGGGGATGTGTTGCGGCAAAGGTTCCAGAAATTGAGCGTGATATGTGTTTGAAAGAATTTCTTGCTCTAAAGAATTGCATGCAGAATACAGTATGAAGCTTGAGTTTTTGAAGAAAGTGAACATTCTTGCTATTTTGCTTCTTTTTTTAGGATCTGCTCAAATTTATATCCTTTTGCTTGGCAGATTAGAGGAAAGGCTTGAGGGTCTCATATCTTTGATACCTTGTGGGCAGACACTGACTAGTGCAAGCATAATCTTAGCAGCTTGAATTTGAGAGGTGAAGAATTTAGGTCAGGGATGTCTGCGAAAGCATCAAGTTCTCAGCTTAGTGTTAGTTCAAGTGGGTCTGGAGGGTTGTCGCATGTTTATATTCAGCACCCTCCTTTACGATGTAATGCGCCAGGAACAAGGGGTTTATTTTATGATGATGGAAATAAGCTACTGATCTCTCCAACATCTGATCAGGTAATCAGATGTTAAAATCAGCTATTCAAAGCTCATTTGCATTGACATGATATTCTAAATGATTGTGGATTATTTGTTTTGAAATTGATTTTTTTTTGGTAATCCAGGTTTTTTCATGGAAAGCTGTACCCTTTGATCCTCATGTTGCACCTACCTCTGATTCAATAAGTGAAGGGCCTATCGTATCTATACGGTATTCTTTGGATGCAAAGATCATAGCAATCCAGAGATCCAGTCTAGAGATACAGTTTTTTCATAGGGAAACTGGACAAAACTTTTGTCACAAGTGTAAGCCAGAGTCAGATAGTATACTGGGGTTTTTTTGGACAGATTGTCCGCTGTGCGATTTTGTACTTGTAAAAACCAGGTACGACGCCCTCTTTTTGTTTAATGTGGTTATGAAAGAAAAAAAAACATATTTTGTTCGTCTTAAATTTGTTAACTCGTCAATGTGTTTATTTTCCTTCAATTCTTGCTCAGATAGGGGGGAAAAAAAAGGAATCAGTTGAAACCTGGGTATTGTGAGAAGGAAATGGATTTGTATTTTTTTTGTTCTATTTGAACTTCCAGCCATAATTTTTCTTTGTGAGATTCAAATTTGAAATCTAGCCATGCTGAACATAATACCTGAAAATTCCTTACCTCGCTATCTACACTTTTGATGGGTTTGTTACTACTGAGATGAGGAAATTCTGTTTTCTAATATGCTAAAGATTGAGATCTTCATTGCAGAACTCTCTCTCTCTCTCTCTCTCTCTCTCTCTCTCTCTCCCTCTCTCTCATATATATATATATATAGGAGACTCCTGAGCGTGATTTGGAGTTTATGCAATGTTAGGGGCATTTTATGGCACAGAGCTGTTTGCACATGGCTATTGGTTCAAACAAAATAAAAAAAAAAAATAGAAATAGAGATAGAAAATTTCTCTAGCAATAGCTTCTTTAGTAGGACTCACTTCTATTCGATTTTGTCCAGACTTGGTTCAATCTTTATATGCCATTAAGATCTTTCCTTTTGATTTCACTAAATTGGAGTTTTAATCGCAGTGGACTGGATTTGCTCGCCTGTGATGCTGAATCAAAATCACTTAATGTTGTAGAGACAAGGAAATTGAATGTGAGCTGGTATGTATATACACATGAGAGTCGATTGGTTCTTCTTGCTTCAGGAATGCAATGCAAGACCTTCAATGGATTCCAGGTATGCCAAATTTTCATCATTGGCTTCAATTGTAATTTGTTATTGGCTGAATTTTTTTGGGCCGTGCACTGTGTACATAGCATTTCTGGAAATAAAACAATCAAGCATAAACCTTGATTTCATGGGCTATGGTTTCTATAAAAGAATGTCGAGAAGATGCTGACTTGTTCAATTCTTTAGGGCATGTATTAGAAGAGCTTATTCAATTTTGACACTTTGAAATGGCTATGAGTTAAAGCTGCTTCATGGTTATGATCACTTTCTTTACTTGAAGATTCTTCTGAAAATCTGACAAGTTTGTTATTATTTTGTTCAGCTTTCATCTGCTGGGATTGTTCGCTTGCCAAAGTTTGAGATGGTAATGGCCAAATCTGAGGCTAACAGCAAGCCTGTCCTAGCAGATGAAGATGTCTATATTGCAACCATGTAGGTTATTTAGTACTCTGATTGCTAATAGCTTAATACATATAACTTGTTCATTGACATTTTTCACCAAGAAAAGAATGATTTGTTTGCTTATATTGATGTTAAAACTTTTCAACATTGTCAGCTATGGGAGGATATACTGCTTGCAAATTGACAGAGTTGCAATGCTACTTCATTCTTATAGATTTTATCGAGATGCTGTTGTGCAGCAGGTAATTCCTTTCTCTTATTTTCTTTTCTGTCTCTGGTAAGCTTGGATTTGTTAATAGCAGGGAGAAGATTTTTTGTGAATAACAATTAGAATCTCAGGTTAACGTAATTTTTTTTCAAGAACAGAACTGGTAGAATTTTGGAAGGTGACTGTAGAGTTGAGGAACATGCTTTGTTGCACTCTATTTAATAGGTGAAAAGTTGAACTTGATACTTATCTGTAAATTGTTAGTTGCATGAATGAGTGTTCCTGTACCTGATTAAAATATGTCTTGCTGTTATGAGCTGTAAGCCTCCATTTGAGGTGAAAAGTTGAACTTGATACTTATCTGTAAATTGTTAGTTGCATGAATGAGTGTTCCTGTACCTGATTTTTGGTCCCTGATTAATGTATGAGTACCTTTCCATGGATCATAGCATTCATATAGTTATGACCAACTTGTTGAAACTCCCAATTTTTCCAAGTATTTTGTGCCTCTTCGTGTCATCTAAATACTAGACTTGTTACATAATAAGACACAAACCAGTTGCTAGAATCTGAAATGGTAATGTGCCTTTTTTGTAGGGTTCCTTGCCAATATATTCAAACAAAGTTGCTGTTAGTGTGGTTGATAATGTACTTCTTATCCATCAAGTGGGTGCTAAGGTTGTAATACTCTATGACATATTTGCGGATTCTCGATCACCCATTTCTGCTCCACTTCCCCTACTGTTTAGGGGTTTCCCCAGGTCTAATACTTCTTCCTCTCGATCTACTGCAAAAGATATTGAAATTCCAGAGGCCAACATAAGTGATTCTGAAGCAATTATTTACGGAGATGATTGGACATTTCTTGTTCCTGACCTTATATGTGATATTTCTAATAAGCTTTTATGGAAGATCCATTTAGACTTGGAGGCAAGTTTAACCTGTTCTATAGTGCTTTTTATTTCCCCGCATAAATGATATCTTGTAATTAGATTCTTTTGCTTGCAGGCAATTTCTGCAAGCAGCTCTGAAGCTCCATCAGTGGTTGAGTTCTTGCAACGACGGAAGTTGGAAGCTAGTAAGGTGGATGCCTTTCTCACATTTTGATATGCTCTTTCATTGTTGTAAGGGACATTTATAAGAAAATGAAATCAATTACCCAAAACTTAAATTAGTCATTTTCAATGGTGGATCTTCAATAAAATTTTAGGGATGCAAGAGAATGGCTAAAGTACAAGCTCGTAGTTTGTATTGGCAGTCAATTTTACCCATGTCAATCTTAGACAACAAATTTTGTCAAAACTCAAAAAAACAACAGTTTAAATTTTAAAATTTTTGTATTAATTTTGATGATCCAATATAGAGAACATCTTATATAAGCACTATTCTTGTGTGTGACAAAGGAAACAATATTTTGAAAACACTCTTTTTAAGGAAAAAGTAAAATTGAAACCAAGGGACCAATTGCAAATAAATTTGGAGATGCAGGGACTGGATTGAATAATTTGAAAAATACAGCGACTTAAATGTTTGTAACCAAACTGTTGAAGTAAATGAATATCGTAGGGGAGGCTGCTGCCCTCCTGTCTCTATGAGGATCCACCACTGGTCATTTTGACAAGAATAAAATATATGAGAATCAGCTAAAAGAGAAGTTACTACAAAGTGGATTTATTTTTTATGCTTTATTGCATTCATCCAATAGCCTTTCTTAAATATGATCTCTTATTGATTCATTGGGGCTAATTGTTGTGTTTCAGGCCAAGCAGCTGTGCTTGGCAATAACACGCAATGTTATTCTTGAAAGGAGACCAGTGTCCACGGTTGCCAAGGCGATAGATATACTGCTTATGTCTTACTCCCTGTCACTCAAGACAGGCAGTTATCTAAAGGGAATAAAAACAGAGAAAACCTCACATTCTGCTGGGACACAAATTGGTATCCCGCAATCTGGTGCCAGTGCATCTACAGGAGAAGTTGATGCACATGGAACATCCACCAAACACCAATCTAGTGCCATAGTTGACAATGAATCTCTGAATAGATCTGGAAACTCCTCAACTTCGGACTCTGAGGACAATACCCAATTCAACTCATTAAAAGCAAACCCGAAAGTGAACAAGGAGAAATTATCAGGTGGTGTTGAGAGTTCTAGCTCTGAAGTTCACCCGTCATCTTTACAATCTCAGAATCTTGGACCAAGCAGCAGTCCATTAAATGCTAGTGTTTCTGAAAGGCAGGAGTCTCAACTTATGTCTCCAGCAATTTCAACTGATGAGATGTATAGCTTACTGTTTGCTCCAGTTGAGGAAGAGATGGTGGGGGACCCATCTTACTTGGTTGCCATCATTGTTGAGTTTCTTCGTAGGTATGTCATTCTTTATATTTGACTCACAGCTCTGCAATGTTTCTAATGTAATTAAAATGGGTCTTACATATGTGCAAAGTGATATCATATTCTTATCAACCACTGCGTGTATGTTTATGCAAAGCTACTTCATAATGTGGAACTGGGTAACTTTAAGCCATTCTGGTTTTGCAGTTGTGTTAGCCAGCCTGTCAGGTACAACATGAAAGAAAGATAATGTGCCTTGTCTAGTATGTTTGAGCTCCTGTTAATATATATATAAAAAGAATCATGTGAAATGCATAATAAAATTCAACAATAATGCAGGCTGGTTTGTTGTTATATTATAGAATGCAGAAACAATTGTTGACTGGGTAATTATCTCTCAATTGGACCAGTTCAGAAAATAGTCAACTTGGTGGTTTTCTTTCATCCAATGGACTGGGGAACTTGGGTTTTTGAAAGTGTGTATTTGATGGTTCATGTACCTATCATGTAACTTGAGCCAGGCGAGTGACTAGAAAGATGAACTGAAATGAAAAAGTATTTGGGAAAGAGTGATGTAGTTTTGTTTTTCTTTTTATTTTGCTCGTTTTGATATCTGCTTATGTATATTAGGCTCGCATCTAATGACAGACTTATTTCCAATGTTGCAGTGCAAGTTCAGAAAAGATTAAAGTTCAACCAAACATCTATGTGCTGACAATACAACTTCTAGCACGCAATGAGCGATATGCAGAACTCTCATTGTTCATCATAAACAAGGTTTTGAAACATCATCTAAAAGTGTGCTTATGAAGTATTGAAATCTCTTGAATTGTCATGAAAGCTCTCTATTTTATGTTTAAAACCTTTTTTAACGAGTGCAACTGTTTCATTACAGATTCTTGAACCCTCAAAAGAAGTTGCAATGCAGCTCCTAGAATTAGGTCGTCAAAATTCCCAGATTAGGAAGCTGGGTCTAGACATGCTGAGACAGCTCTCTTTGCATCATGACTACGTGTTGCTACTAGTTCAAGAGGGGTATTATCTTGAAGCCTTGCGTTATGCTAGGAAGCACAAGGTAATTCTAGACTACCAACTTCAGGTATAGATGTGAATGTGCTTCACTAAATGAGTTGTTTTTTAAAACTTTGGTATGGATGCAGCAGCTATTGTTGCATTCATGATCATGCTATTACTTTGCGTTTACTTCATGTGTGCATTTATTGATCAGAGAATCAATTATTGTGAGAGTTTTTTGTATTCTTTATTTCCTTTTCCTTCTTTTTTCTTGTTTTAAGTTTCCAGTTGAAGCATGGGAGGAGATGTTGTGTTATGCTGAATAAAACCTGCTGTGTATTTAATTGAGCAAAGAGAAAATGTCTTTAGTTGCTCTTGTTAAGCAATTTTATCTTAAAGCTCAAATATTAGATGGAAAGGATTTCAATCGTTCCTGACAAAACAGTCCATTCATTGTCCAGGTTGTGACTGTCCGGCCATCATTGTTTCTTGAAGCAGCTGTGTCTTCCAATGATTCTCAACTCCTTGCTGCAGTGCTGAGATTCTTTTCAGATTTTACTCCAGGATTTAAAAACACTACCGACTGCCATGGATACTGTCGGATTCTCAAGGAGATGAACTCAGATGTAGCTGTTTGAATGTCAGCCCGGTATCCACTTGTAAACTCTAGAACGTCAAAATAAAAATTTATCCTTGGATAATGACTAAAAATACTTTAATATTTTACCCTTTCTATTCACGATCCCAGGTCCACCACTGACCATGTGCTTATTTTTGTTCGGAATATTTGTTATGTCCAACAAGGTTCTTGTTCTCTCTTCTTTGCTTCTGGACTCGCTGGCGGCCTTTAAATTTGGGTAGGGTGTCCAGAATCCCAATTAGCACATTATTCTGTTTGGGGGTAAGAAACGCTTTGACCTTCTATCCTCAGCCAGCAAGAGAAATGATCAGAACTTGCAGGCGACTGTTTCTATTACCTGAAAACCATTTTCACAATTTTTATGAAGTAATTGTGCTGTAATATGTCCCTATGCTTCCTTTGATTCTATATTGAACATGCGATTCCAAATATATTTGAAGTGGATAATGATGAATCCTGGAGCATGCTTGCCCATCCAAAAACATTGATGGTGATGGTGATGGTGAATCAAAAGGGTGTTCTGGTGAAAAATGGTGCTCCAATGATTACATGAATGTCATAGATGGTGACAATTTAAAGCTAGATTCGATTTGTTTTTAAATTTTAGATCTAGCTTTCAATTTGTTCTTATAAATCTAATGTTTTTAATTTTATTTTTATTTTTGGATATAGGACCGTTTTCTAATCTAGCAAATCGACTAAAATACTCTCAT
>Ga0325414_1005213_pt1 | contig 13708 bp, 1 predicted proteins | sample PopdelMetagenome_8_FD_206183 | JGI IMG/M metagenome (GOLD analysis project Ga0325414, IMG submission 206183) | Populus deltoides microbial communities from Bellville, Georgia, United States - Leaf-PdKOR-R3 | ecosystem: Host-associated > Plants > Phyllosphere > Phylloplane/Leaf | place: USA...
CAAGGAGGGCCGATTAAATATGAAATCAGGATATATAATGGCCTTGTTGCTGGGCTTGGAGTGATGAGGTCTGAAGACTTGTCCACTTTCGAGGCCACCTATAGTATTTAGGTCGATCATTGCTGCTGCTTCTTCTTCGTATTCCTGTTTTTTTTTTTTTTTTCCTTCCCTTTCTTTCAGCGGTGAGAATATGACTAGAGCAGGTTTTCTTTTGTAATATTAAATGTACATGTAAATGTTAAGGAAATCACGTCGGTTACAAGTAAAAAAAGAGAGTTGTTTATCAATACATCCATAACTCATATACACGTCTAGATTTTCTAATCGAAAATGATGTCTATCATTATATATTGACTCTTATAAAAGATAAAAACTTAAAAGCAATTGCAGTTCATTCATCATCTCAAATACAAATTAATAGCTTCTAACTTGATGAATTGGTGTGTATTAAGTTCATTTAAAAAAAAAAGCAAAAGATAGAGTAATAACCATAGCTTTTAGACCCGGCTTGGTCCAAGGCCCGGGTTCCGGGTTTCGACCGGGTCACCCAGGTCAATTTTTTTTTTAAAAAATCAAAACGACGTCGTTTTAGTAAAAAAACAAAAGTCAATGGGTTTTAACTAGGTTTTTGATAGGGTCGTCGGGTCAGCCTGATCACACTGGATTTTTTCTTCCCTTATTTTTTCTTCAACCCGGCCCAGTTCCAGCCCTGGGTCGGCCGGCTCCGAGGTTGACTCGCCGGGCTGGGCCAGGTTTTAAAACTATGGTAATAACCCATCATACACGGGCTTGAAAAAATATCAAGTCCAAATAACATGGGTTTGACTTGTTAATCTCCAGACCCAACATCTTTGATTCAGTTACACAATGAGACAAGTGCTCGACAAACACAACATCATTAGGATCAACTATACACTAAGTTCAAGTACATATAAATCTGGCAAGATGTCAGGCCCAATATCTTTGGACTCGGCTATATATTGAGTCCAAGTACATGTTGGTCTGGTGAATTGCTAGACCCATCACCCTTAGGTTTGAGATCATTCCAGGTCCAAATACAAATGAAATTAACAATCATTATAGGTTCCATGTTAGGTTACGAGGCTTTATTTGTTTATTCTTATGGCTCTTAAGATAAAACATTAAAAATCAAGAATAATTATTTCTTTATATCCCTAGGTATATAGAAGTCTTATAAGAATCTGCTATATTTTTTTAACATTAAAATCGTGTAAGAAATATATATTCCTCATTAGTCATTAATGTTTTATAAAAAATATTTATTTCTCATTAACGTTATTAGAAGAAAATAACATTTCAATATCTCCATTCAAGTAACATTACAAGATTTATAAGATATGTATATCCTCTAAACCACTCAAGTAAAAAATTTATATTTATAATATTCTTTAAATACTTATATTTTTATTCTTAAAGCATTTGTCATTCTGAACAAATAATTTTGTTCTTAAAATGTAACACTTATTTATATGTATAATGTAACAAACATTGTTTTGCGGATTCACCCAAATAGTTTTACTCTGCTTTTAGATCCTAAACTACGTACGTGGTGTGTCATCATCACGTTTTTATGTCATTTTTTTGCTGCATTCATCTTAGAGCATATTGTTTCCTCCATATGTACGTACTGGTAATGACGCTTATTTAATTAACATTTTGTTTATTTTCTTAACAGGATGATTCGTATTTGGAGAGTTACATTGGTACCATTGGAGTGGGTTTTGTAAGCTATGATCTTTACACTTTTTTTTAACTTCAATCATATAATTATAGGGTTTATTTCTCTGCATTCATGATATTTGGGGTTTTTGTTTTTTAATTATAAAACCCTCAGTTCATTCGTTTTTTATTTTTATTTTTAAAACTAATCAAGTATCCTAGTTTTTTTGGGGTAAAGTTCTTTGAGTTATTTCTCTAAGCTCTATTTCTTTTTTCATTGCACCTTAATGTTTTTTTTTTCAATTATTTGTTGGGTGATTACAAGGAACTTTGCATTCAATAGACCTGTTGTTTATTTGTTGATTTGGATTTGTTAGCTGGTTTAGGTTTAACCCTTTTCTTCGCCTCTGGCTTCTTTGCTTTCTGCCTTTTTTCCTGTTGTTATTATTATTTATTATCTATTAGTGTATGTTGTAGCTGGGTCTTTAAAAGCTTTTTAGGGTCTACTGTGTTCTTTGTTGCTTTTTGGTTACCCGTTTCTCTCTTATTTGTGTTCGTTTATGTTTTTCTTCAAGCCCTTCAGATCTTTTTTTCAGATTAAACTCAGGGCGATCTCTTGATTATTTGGAGCCATGTTATTTGTCAATGCAAAGCTCATGCAAGTTTACAATGCTCGGAAATTGTTTTGGCTTTTTTTATACTAATATCATCCATGTATTGTATTGTTGCTTTTCATACTAATGCCACCCATGTACAATATGTTTTTGAATTCATCCATGTGTTTTTGGCTTTTTTCTACTAGTTTGTTTCTTGAAAATTGGTGTTTTGGTTTGATACTAAGAAGCTTTCCTTCGAATTTTTTGTTTTTTTCTAAGATTTTTTCCCCTATACTGCACTGGAAGCAAAATTGATGTTATGGATTTTGGCTCAGAATATCTTTTGCCTTTTGGTTGTGATAATGTGTTGGTTTTATTTAAGTGGTAGGTTTTGAGAGGGTTTTTGGATAAAGATGAGCGGAGAGAGAGAGAGAGAGAGAGAGGAAATCTACTGTTTGTGCGATTTCTACGGTTTTATGATCCGTGGGAGAATAGCTTCAGTTGGTGCGACAACTTCCATGAATGGGTACCTTGCAGCAATTGATGATACTGTTTTTGCATGAAGCTTACGTATGTGAAGAAAAAAAATTCCTTGACCTTATGATAAATTGGAACACCATGTTTATTTCATGATTAAAGTGAATTTTGTATTAGATAAAAAGTTGTTTGTTACAGTAATTTCTGAAATCTTTGGCTATGATTTATAGATGGATGAGGCTCTTGGAAGGATTGCATCTCAAACTCAAGAGTTGTCTCATTGTCATTCCGTGATGGTAGTGTTTTCAAAAAACAACCACCGGTGTTTGGTGCTCCCGCTGGTGTCAAATTCCATGAGGAAATGCAAACCTCTTCTCTAAGAAAACTTCTGCTTCTTTTCTGCAGAAAATATCTCTAAGATACGATGATTCAACCGATTTCAGTGTTTTGTCCAACATGTTTCCAGGTTTTCCCTAAACTTTACAATTATACCTTAACGTGTTTTCTTTTTTTCCTAAAAAGGATTGCTGGTCTGCGCTAGAAATGATGGAGGCCACCCTGAGATGCTTGCCCGGCCACCAGTGCATGCTATGAAGTATATCTATCTATCATCTTCTTTACTGTGTTCACATTATCAAGCCACATGAGGGTTGACTAGAGCTAGCTAGCTAGCAGTGGAAATAACGTCAATACATTCACCTAAAAATTGGCAGCATCATTAAATAATTATATGAGCTAATTATAATCCTAACACCTTATCTCAATCTATAAGCTACATGGCAATATCCATGTGGCGTCGGCATACACGTCGGTCGCATTGCACTCAAGTCAACTTAACCTAATCTGAGGATTTAATGCGAGCAGTACAGCAAGAATCAATCAAAGTCTTGGCTTTTAAGAAACAAGGAAGAAATTAATTTCAGGGATCAAGCCTACCAAGAAAGGTTGTTATCATGGATAAGTAGGTTGTCAATTTTGTTCCGTTTTATCTGGAATGGCTGAAATGTTCTATATCAATTTAAAAAATAGAACAAAACGGAACAAATTTCATCTCATTTTAAATCTCAGTTCGTTCTGGATTTTTCAGCTAAATTTCACCGGGAACGTTCCTCTTTCATTCAACATGTTCCGTTCCGCTCTTAAAAAGTCATTGAATCAAATTGAACCTTGTTCAATTTAATTAATTAAACCATCCAATTATAAAAAGTTCTTTTTCATTACAATTTTCAATAACAATGATATTAATAATAATATTGAAAATTATTATTACTATTTTCATTAACAATAATATTAATTTTTTAAAATTAGATTTATCACTAATATATATGGTTTATATTCATGTTGTTTTTTTCATGTTTATACTTTGTAGGAATTTGAGCAAAACAAAGGATGCTTTAGATTTCATTAGCCTTGATAACATTAACCTAACTTTATATTTAAAATATTTGTGTTAAAACATTTTACTTTCATAATATTTTGATATTTTGTTTAAGTTGAATTGCTTTAAGTTAAAGATCTATTTAATCTTGACTATTTAGAAATATTTTAAATTTTAAAATTATATTTGTTTGACATTGTGTTTGTATTGCATAATTTATAATTAATTTATCTTGAATTTGAATTATATTTGTTGAATATATATATATATATGAACAATACAACCCCGAAACGGCAAGCCGAAACGCTCCAAAACTAAAACATTACATTCCAATTGAAAGAATGAAACACCTACCGAAACGGAATTAACAACCTTGCGATAAACAAGAGCATATAAATAGTTGGGTGGCGCAGTCTGAAATTTTTTAAAGGTAAGACCTGGTATAAATTTGTGCGATGTAAAAGTGTTTTTGATATCGTGCTATAAAGTATTTTAAAAAAATATATTTTACTTGAATATGTATTGAAATATTTTTTTTATTTTTAATTTTAATATATAAAAAAAAACATTAATTTAACTTTTTTTTCCATACCAATTACACTTTTAAAACACGCTCAAACATAAGGAGAAGAACAATACCAAACGGATTGAAGGAAATCTTAACGGTTTGTGTATGAGAAAGAGTTTAATTTCATAACCATACCAGCTCAGGTAACTGTTATCATTACTAGATGAAAAGAGCTAATCAGTTAGATGTTAAGAAGATTCTATAGTTTAAGCTTTAAAGGGTTTGTTTCTGATGTAATTTCAAGTTCGAAGTATATGGTTGCTCATATGATAACCACTAAAAACTTACATGATCGTTAACTTTAAGGCCCTTGGGATTAGTCGAAGTGGTTGTAAGCTAGTCCGGACACCCATGTTAATTAAAAAAAATTCTATAGTTTTCAACTTAAAATTTTTTTCATTCATCTAATGTCAGCTGATTGTTCCAAAATCCCAATCATTTATTTAAGATCCAAGAATTTAAAATATTTGAAAGAGATTGTATTTAGTGATTATGTTTTCAATTAATATGTATTAAAAATATATCCAACAATATTCAATTTGAATTTGAATGCTTGGATTCAACAAGTATGATAGAATAATATCAGAGGAATATTCCAATCACTTTGATCCTAGAAAATGATTTCTTTTTTTATTTAAAATGTTTTTTTAGCACTATAATTGCTTGATAAACAATGCAACGACATCGATTATCTTCCAGAAAATTGTATTCATGCAGCTATTTTACAAAATAAACTTGACCTTTGATCTGAATCATCGTCAACTACCTTGACATGTACATTTTGAAATCTATTTGTTGAAATAGCTTGATCTCCTCTCAATAAATTCTCACAAACCAACATCAACGGTGCAAAATACCTCAATCAGACAACAAATGATGTAAAAATATTTCCTGATGGCAAGACAACTCATCGGAATGAATGGCGAGACTGCTCTTGTTTCCTTACACCGCTATGTTTGACCTTTAAGGGTGCATTAATGAGCTCATGGATGACGATATTTTTGCGAGACGGAAGCAAAATATACGCTTGAGCTCTGTACAATTCGACAGTCGGTTTTTTTTCCTCCCTTCACGCTCATTTGCGTTTCATACTAGAGAATCAAAGAAGATGGAAATCATTGGCATGCTTGGTTCATACACGGCAGCAGATTAATTAATTAATTAATCAGAATACGGATTTATCCAAATAGATATAATTATTTTAAATGATTGAGATTATTTTCTGTTTTTGATAGTTGATAACGTGATATATTTATAAAATTCTAATTATTGAATTTAAACTAATAGTTAGATTTTATTTTATTTTATCTTAAAATCAAATAACCTTAATTTCAAGTGTCACTTATAATTATATATTTGAATAACTATCCATTAATTATCGCATACGAATTCAAGTTAGTTTTAGCAAATGATTTTGATTTCGATTTTGATTCAACTACTTAAATTTATAAAAATAGAACCCATCATATGAAATCTTCCAGGTAGCTAAATGTTTGATAAATTGAATTTTTCAGGTCATGACTTGGTGTTCGTTCCAGACAGAGCTTACAATCATGAACATATCATCGAGTTATGGAGAAGACAGTATAGGCAAGCCTAGAATGGACATTAATTAACAGTACTGCTTACAAATTATTATGTTAATTTTCCTTACTCGTTTCATTAAAGCATATATCAGTTCCTAAGAAGGGATCGAGTGAGTCAGGAAACCCTCTTAATTTTGATTTAATGTTTTATGCTATTAATTAATTTACTCTATATACAAGGTTTCATCTATATATCTGCAATCGATATTAATGTATATGGTTTTTCTAGATGGAAGACATGGTCTTTTTGCTTTATTTTCTGATTTGTTCTTGGGTTTTGTTTGGATTTTAGGACAGATTGAAAGATTGTTGCTGCTGCTATGGATAAGTAAAGGAAAGATGAAAGGAAAGATCTATGGATAAGTAAAGGAAAGATGAAAGAGAGCAAAATCAGATGATTCAAATGATTGTGTTCGAGAATGATACTCTGTGGAAACTTAAGAACCACACATATATATACCTTCTTCCCATCGTACGTATGGAGTATGGACTCCCTTGTGGGATCCCAATCACATGCCAATACTCCATGAACATCATGGTGATACTGCCACGAAACATGGGGCCCGTTACTGCACAGCTTTGGCCCCCTTCTTGATATCACTGAGGTCAGCGTGAAATCACGCTTCCAAAAGCTAAACGAGTCAAACGACGCGGTATAGAGCTTGAAAAAACAAGACGAGAAATTGAGAGAGATAATGGCCTCTCCGGGGACCGCGAATAAAGATAAACCGACAAGTGGCTCTAGTACAGCGACGTGTCTGGATCATGAGACTGCACCACTTGGATAGTCGGCGGGGCCAGCTGGCTGTGTTCCTGTGGCCAAGTCTACAAATCTAGATACTGACAAAACACAACTTTTTGGAAAGTCAATGCAATAAAGTTGTGGAGGTAAATTACCTTTTGACCCATTCTAAAATCCAGTCTCAAGTCGGAAGAGTACAATTACTTCTATGCCCCTTCGGATCTATATTGTGTCCGCGTGAGAAAAAAAACAGCTAACCCTTAGAATCTGGATTGAACGGAAGGACACGATATAAGCCTATAGAAGAAAAGAGGAGCAGTGGTAGCTCACCCGACAAAAGAGATGGGGAGAAGTGATTCTCCCAACGATGAGAGGGTGGTGATTATTTCTTTGTTTTCCTTACCAATAAAAATATCTAATTGCGCGGTGAATATTATATATATATATATGAAAAAAAAATTTATAAACGACAATTACTTCTAAAACAAGCAGTAAGGTGATGCCACAGTACCGTATCTTCAAATGTGTGGCACATCCTTATTAATTTCTTGTGTAAATGTGTCAGGTCATCCAGTCCAGAGCTGACTTGGAGGTATTTATCTCCACTCAAAATTTGATTGCTGGTTGTCCGGTCTGGCCCGAACAGTTATGACTTTTTATTATTTAAATTTGACCCTACTTTTTGGTTTCTCAGACTGTATTCTATTATACATATTTTTTTCTTTGATCTATATAGTATCTATATCCAGTTAAATTTATGCTGATGGGAGATGATGCATGGAGGACGATTCTCATCCCTCTCAATATCTTAAATTTGAAAGGAAAGCCTTGGTGGGTTGTTCCAGTAGTTAGATTTATGCATTGTTGCGCAATGAGGGCAAACTTGGACATGCAGCGAGGGAGAGAAGTGAAAACCTAGAACGTAAGGGCAGAAAGATACCATGAAGATTAGGAGAATACTATAGAGGATTGACTGACTAGGTGCAAATGGTTAGGTCTGTTCACATGCAAACACATTGTTTTTTGGCCTTCGAAGAAACGTGTCTTTCTCGAACTTTGTCTTTCATAGCTCTGTATCATTGCCTACCTTTACGTATTTAATGCACCACACTGAGCTGGGTCCCATTTGGATGTGGATTCGGTAGCTTTCTGAGCTGATGTGATGACCCCTCTGAATAAAAGTTCTTGCCAGCTTCGTTCAATCAATCAGTGGTGCTGTGGTGGTGTACTGTGCAGTTACTTGGCTTGGTTTCTTTGGGTCTCTAACGTCTCCCTTGCTAGCCACCAAGACTAAAATGGCTGATATCTTGATTTTGGCTTGTTTACGAGAAATCTCGATTCATTGTTTTCGGCTGCGCATTCAAATTTAAACTCTCGATTTTTCGTTAAAAGCCTCAAAATGTTGCTTCCTGTGGTTTCTTCGGGTGCATTGGTAATAAAATAACAAATAATAAATAAAGATTAATTTGGGCTTAATCTTAATTACTTTGGGCTTGTTCATGAGAAATTTGATTCACTATGTTTTCAGATGTGCGTTCAAATTTCAATTCCTGGGTTTCATTGAAGGCTTCGAAATTTTGCCTTTTGCGGTCTCCTCGGATGTACTGTAATTAAATAATAAATAGCACGTAAAAAAAACATTTTAAAAAAATCCAACGATAAAGATTTTAGATTTTCATTGAAAGATTTGGTTCAAACTTTAAGAGAGATTAAATAGAGATTTAGGGTAAGTTTGGAATTATTAATTTATAAAAATGAATTTTCATTGAAAGATTTGGTTCAAACTTTAAGAGAGATTAAATAGAGATTTAGGGTAAGTTTGGAATTATTAATTTATAAAAATGAATTTTGACTTCGTGTCATAAGTTAAAAATTATTTTTTTAGAAACATATAACTTATAATTAAAATAAGATAAAATAACTATAAGTTAAGAGTATGATAAAAATGACTTAAAATATTTTTTTCAAGAATAGATGTACCTAGTATAAACAAAATTCATAGGTTAAAAGTTAAAAAAGATACTAAATAAAATACTTGACTTAATTTTATAATAAACTTCTGATTCGAGTCAAAAGTTATTTTTACCAAACATATATATATGATTTTTTTTGTGAGTTAGAAATTAAATAAAAAACTTAGATCAATTTACAAAAGAAAAAGAAAGTTTGTTCTTACAATTCATTTAAGAGACCTTTTCCTCGAGTAATTATTGATAAGTAAAACAATTTCTATATATCCCCAGTACCATATTTTAACCGTTAATAATTTCCAATAGTTATTGAATTACACAATGATTATTTAAACATTTTCTTATTCGTTGTGAATATTTTCTTCGACAAGGACTTTATTTACGATGAATCTTAAACAAACTAACTAAACATTACTTTCATATTTCACATGTAAGAATATTATATATATATATATATATATATATATAGTTAAGGTTGAATTAAGCAGGTGCTATGATTCCCTCTTGCATAGTTGTCCGAGGAGTCACTCCCATCCCATTGGATATTTAGATCGGATCACCTCATCAAGGTGTCCAAAAAAAGTCTTGTCATCAACATAAACATTACACATGCATCATTTATTTTCTACAACAAAACAGTCAAATCGTCCTTGAAAACTTTCATGTGTTCAAGACTTGTGATAACGTGGGAAAATGCAATCATATAGATGTGAAACCACCGAGGTAAGGATGTGGTTCAAAAGGTTTTCATGGTCAAATTTCGGCAAATTTCCGGTTAGATAAAAAACTAAAATGCCTTACGGTGTTTATTGTTTAGTCGTTAACACATTTACAAAATACTATGGATAGTATTGTGTATTTTTTTAATAATTCATTTTAATTCTTGAATTTTTATTTTGTATGATTTGATCTTAATTGAAGGTCAATTTTACCTGAATTCTTAGTCAATTGTGAAATTAAAAAAAATAGACTAAAATAAAACGAATCTAACCATGGATGGTGCGCTAGTGATTGTACGAAAAATACACTTAGGTCATCAATCTTTAAAAATAGCGTAATGTGTACAATTTAGGTTCTTTTAAATTTTAAAAAATAAATTTTGATACACAAGTTCATTTGTGTTATTTGTCAGTCTTTGGTTAAAGAGATAAAAGAAAGAAAGGTTGCTGGATTCTGACGATGTAAGAGAAAGTTATCGTTCACTTCATTTTCGGCCACTGAAATGGGTTTCCTTGATGTTTATAAGTTCCATGAAATAAGAGAGGTTCCATGGTGGTTCTTCAGAGCCTCAATATTGAATGAAAAAAGATATTAATTGAGACCAAAACTAAATCGGTTTGATTTCAGGTTTTTGGACCATTTTGGTGTTGGAAATGGATATAATGGTTTGTAGGTGTCATAAGAGTGTTGGTAATGTATTTTCGGGTTGAAATAGCTTAAAAATTATGTTTTTTATCTGTCAAATGACTAGCTGTCTGATTTTTTAGACAATACTGTGATGCTGAAATCTAGGCTTGCACATGACATGTTGTCTGCCTTGGTGGGTGACGTGTCACCTGCTTATTTTTTTTCTTTAGGCTTGAGAGTCTGGGCTTTTTTTGTTTCTTTTTTTTTATATAGGTTAAGTATAAATTTAAGGGGAGAAAATATTGAACCAGATTGAGTTCATGATCTGGTCACGAGATTGACGAATTAAGCAACAACAGCCAAGATATTATTTTTTTATATTAATTTTTTTTACTAATATCTTTCTTTGATATGATTTTAAATTTTTTTTTAATTAATATCTCTCATTTGTGATTTTTTTCTTATTTAATCTTTTTTGGATAGAGATTGTTTTCTAATGGTATTGTGCGTATTTAATTTTTAAAAAGATTATTCCGATTCATCTATAATTTTTTTATATCTTTTGTATACAAGAACTTTATTTTTTAAAAGAAAAAATGTTTATGTTCAGATAATATTTATGATATATGTGGCCTTACATAATATTTTTTTCACTTTTATTTTATTTAATCAATTTAATATATGTATCTATTTTTAATATTATTTGATTGGGTTAAAAATTAATTTTAATAAACCAATTTAGTAAACACAACAAGAAAAATATTTCATCTTACAAGATTAAATATCTTGATTTTTTCAGTTTTAGTTTTAGTTATCGTTAATATCTTTTTTTTTCTTTTATTAACACACATAATTCTTAATTTATTTAATCACATATATGCATGAGCTTTTCAGTTTACACTTGAATTTCTTTTATATACAAATATAGTTTTGAAAAAACCTGTATATATAATTTTTTTGTAAAAAAAAAAACATCTAACTTGCGACGAAGCACAAATCAAACGGCTAGTAATAGTTAAAGTTGCACATGAAGAGAGAGTGAAAAGGAAAAAAATTCATCTTTTGCGTGTAAAACCGAATAGATTCTTATGGACCTTTAGACGCTGCGTTCCCGAAATACTTGGTGTTCGGATCTACTTCAAGGGATTCCATTTTGGTTGAGCTTTCTTGATTCTATGTACAATCCCCCGTTTTTATTTTTGCTAATTAGTATGTTTTTTTCTTAAATATTGGCAAAATAATACAATTTAAAAAAAAATACGTGGAATAACAAAGTTTATACATATCGTGATTGAAAACACGACTTTCGTAGCTTGTCGCTATTTCAAATAGCAACATCCACAAAAATAATTATAAAATAGGCCACACATTAGAAGAGAGAGGAAAAAGAATTAAAAAAAAAGAAAAAGATATTAAAGACACGTCGAAGCTTTAATTATAATATCACTAGTATCATCAGAAAGATCTTAACGAGACGAATCTAATTATACCAAGAAAGGTCACTAACAGTGACCCGAGTGGGTCACACTTGCCGTTAAAGAAAGTGAGTCACTTGCCACTTTTAGGCGGCAATTATGGCACACTCAGGTCGTCGTTTGTGATCTTATTTGGTTTTATTGGGTTTGTATTATCAAGATTTTTCTAATGGTACTGATAATGTTATATTTGGAGTTTCGGTTTATCTCCAATGCTTTTTTTTTCTCCCCTCTTTTCTTTCCTAATGGTACCGATACAGTCCATTTCATAAATTTATTTTTGTAGATGTCATAATTTTGAATATTGGCAAGTTATAAATATCATGTTTTTCAATTCTGATTTATATAAGTTATTATATTTTACTATTTATTAAAAAAACTATGTTATTTCACTCATTTTTAAAAAAAAAAAATGCTATTTTTTTTAAAAAAATTCAATACCCCCCTCTCAAACTTGAGAGCATATATTTTAATTGCTTTTAAAAATGCTGAGTACAGTTACTACTTAGTACATCATCGGAGGCTGAGATATACCTGCCCAATTGAATTGTTTTATGGCCAGTCACTTCTCTAACACTGTACTCGATGAGGAATCCTCAAACGTGTGCTCCCACAGCTTCCGGGGATGGAGAAACCTATCTTCAGTTCTTCACACATCAACACCCCAGAATTTCAATCAAATATCACGTCTTGCCTACAAGCATGGTTTTCAACTGTCATTTCTGCTTGAAAGTGCTTCCATATTAATTAGCATGCGGACTCAGAAGGATAACGAGAATATCAAGCAACTTATGCCAGTCCTTTTTAATTAGCAGAGTCGAGCAGTTTTAAGTAAGTTTTCGATCCTTCATGTTTAAACTGAGAAGGATGTATAGAACTAGAAGACTGTCTGCATTTTCTTTCATTTTGTGGTTTGATATCTTATGGCTAGTTTTTAACTTCATTCTACGACCAGATCATAAATAATGATATCTTGACTAATTACGTGTCGATTAATTAAATTTACGAGTAAATATGTTAAACCAGTGCCAACGACTATGCTTCTTGAAACGACGTGGTATTCATCTTATTTATTTACTTCTAGCGGTTTTTTGTATAAAAAAAAAATGCATTATGAGATTAGCCGGCTAGATAGCGGGATTGAGCCAGAGCTTGAATTGCAGGCTTGCAGCTGCTTTGGATAGGGATGGTGATGGAAAAGAAAGGGAAAATTTATCCAGCACGAACAGAAAAGCAAAACGCCCTTGCCCGCAGCAAGCCAGGACGCGTGGCGAAGGAGGCTTTAAATGAATGCGACAGATGTTATTATTGAGAGGTATGACTTGTTTCCCGGTTATATTAAAATAAGTTTAGATTATTTTAATACGACGGCAAGAATAAATTTTAAAAAATAAAAAATATTATTTTAATATAGTTTTAAATAAAAATATATTTGATATAATATAGTTTGTGTTTTGTTTAAGTCATAAATTTAAAAATATTTAATTAATAAATTCACACTATTTTTTTTATGAATCCCAATTAGGATTTTATCTTCAAATATTAGTTAAGAAAATTTTACAATTTATAATTTTTTTAAAACCGTAACTATAAAAAACTACCGTAATACAGAATCAAATGCAAAATTCTCACTCTAAATTCATGCACTGTTCTGACACGTAATTAACCCCCCCATTCAGTTACTGTTTTTGTTTTTATCACTTGAGTTAATTCCTTTTTTTTTTCTTGAAGAAATTGCACTTCCATTGTTTATATAAATGGTAAAAAAAAAAAATTGAAAATCGTGAACCATCAAACATGTGTATGCTAAATGCTGCATTTGCTATCTATAATTTTATTTTCTTATAATATTGTTTTGAAATAAAGGTATAATTAAATTCTTTTTTGCC
>Ga0325414_1005214_pt1 | contig 13702 bp, 10 predicted proteins | sample PopdelMetagenome_8_FD_206183 | JGI IMG/M metagenome (GOLD analysis project Ga0325414, IMG submission 206183) | Populus deltoides microbial communities from Bellville, Georgia, United States - Leaf-PdKOR-R3 | ecosystem: Host-associated > Plants > Phyllosphere > Phylloplane/Leaf | place: USA...
CGGCACCAATAAGACATGGACTGAAAATTTCACAGCATTTGTAGGAGATGATCATCTATTGAATATCCATTTTTTCTGGGCTGGAAAAGGATCATCAAGTTTTTCCTCTGCACCTGCTGCACTGTCTTTAAAGGGACCCCTTGTGTCAGGCATTTCCGTAACTGCAAGTAAAGAGTTGCATTCTCTTAATTTTGTTGAGCAAAGATTTCTGTTACGCTTTATCTGGATAAATAATTATTCTTTCTGTCTTCCACTATTTGTATCCAGACTTCAAAGTTGGCAAGGGACTATCTCCTTCACAAATTGCAGGGATTACTGTAGGTTCAGTATTTGCTTCTGTACTTCTGTCGGCTTACATGTGGAAAATGGGCTGGCAGCAGCAAAGCGATTTGGATGGTACCTCTCTATGCTAATCTAAGATCATTATGCACCATACAACCTTAAGAACTCTTACTTTGATGTTTTCTTCAAATAGATATAAATATAGAGGTCCAAGGAAAATCTTTCACCCTCAAACAAATAATCGATGCTACTCGAAAATTTAGCCCCAAAATGGAGATTGGCAGGGGACGCTTTGGAATAGTATACAAGGTCAGATTTTCTTTTTTGAAACATTTGATCCTCAAGATGCACTTTTTCTTTCAGAGTTCTGGTAAATTGATTTCACGTGTATACAGGCTGCCTTGCCGAATGAGATAAAATTAGCAGTGAAGAAGATTTCTCCTCAATCAAAGCAACAAGGAAAAGATGAATTACAAAGGGAAATCTTCAACCTGAAATCTTTGCATCATGAGAATCTTGTTCAATTGTTGGATGGCTATTCTAATAAAGGCCTGCATCTGCTAGTATATGACTATATGCATAAAGGCTCCCTTCACCGTGCGTTGTTTGGTAATACTGCCATCACCCAATTTTCATCCTGCTCTTTCGGTCCTCAAGTTTTATCTTAATTTTCACCTAATGCATTGCCTTGTGAAAATCATATAATTGTTGAGTAAATAGAATTCCTTCCCTCACTTAATGTTTGTGAGAGCTTCTAATTGTATATTTAAATCTTCTGTTAGTACAAGGATAGTGTACTTGCAAATATCAATAACTTAATATCAATAATCTTGATTTGTAGAGCCAAATTCCACAACAAAACTTGATTGGAAAGCTAGATTTGATATCTGTCTGGGAATAGGAAGAGGTTTGAAGTATTTACATGAAGAGAAAAGGTTCAAGATTGTTCATGGAAACATAAAACCTAGTAATATTATGCTTGATAGCTCTCTTACGGCCAAGTTGTCTGACTTTGGATTGGCAACGCTTTGTGACGAGGAAGATCCATTTATGACCATCAAAGCAAAAGGGTCGCGGTAAGTATTATGATCGTTGATTGACAACTACTTTTATTCTTTAAATTAAGAGCTAACCAATAAATAATCTCTTATTGCAGAGTTTACATGGCACCTGAGTATTCAATGGGAAAAGCAATTACTGTTAAAGCTGATGTTTACAGTTTCGGAGTTGTCCTACTCGAAATAGTAAGCGGGAAAGTTAGTGCAGATTACACACCAAACCAAGAAGCTGAGTTTCTTCTGGATAAAGTAAGCGGATCTTGCAGGTTTTACATGGCACCTTTTTTTTTTCTGTTGCCATATTTCTGAGTTTTTTTTTCGTAGTTATTATCAAACCAAAATGTTCCGTCAACATCAAATGACTTGTGAATTCTACAACAAGCTCGTAGAAGAAATTTACAATAGAATAGGATATTATTATTTGATAATTTGAAATATACGTGACATTCAACTCAGACAGGATTTATATGATCATATAACAAGACATAAAAAAAATAGAATAAAATAAATTATAGAAAATATGTTTGATTAGATGATTGTAATTATTTTTTGATTGACTAGAGTTGTTCAATTCCTTGATCTCTTTCTTTTCTTGATTAGAAAATAGTCAATAATATTTGTCTTGATTATTTTTTTAATATGTCCCCTCAAACTCATTGTAATTTTATTTTTCTTGAGTTTGACATATGTTATTTTTATTGTCATTATATGCTTATCTTTAATAATTGTATTTTTTTAAAATATAGCTATTTTTAGCCTCTTTTTTATTCTCTTATGACTATAGCCATATTTCTCTAGCCAAAAATTTCTTATCAAAATTTGGCTTTTTAAGTGCTCATTTTATTTTGGCTCACTCTTTCTTAAAATAATATCTTCTTTTTATCATGGCTCCTTAGATATTTTCCATCTCTTTCGATAGGAAGAATTATCTCTTTTTTTTTGTATAGGTATCTCTTTTGTACTATCTCTTGTGCAAAAACTTATCAGCTTGCACTAAGTCTCTCTCTTTTTTTTTTTTTTGCATGTCTTTATCTTGATGTCGAATCTCAACACTCTTGTTGGGTTTTGATGCACCTCCATTTTTTTAAAAAAATTCTTTGGATGTTATTTGATTATCCATGTGATCTTGAAATTTGTCTCTATCATGAGTTGATTTATCATTGAAAAAGAATAGTAAATAAAATATTTAGTAGATAATGAAGAGATTGAAAACAAAATGTTTTAAAATGATTGGATGGATGACATAAAATCATCCATCAAAAAAGCAAAAGATAATATTTAGAGCAATATATGATTGACCTGCTCTGATACCAAGAAGAAATTTAGAATAAAAAAGGATATTATTATTTGATAATTTGATATATGTGTTACATTTAACTCACGCCGAGTTTATATAGTTATGTAACAAGACATGTAAGTAAATAGAATAAAATAAATTATAAAAAAATATGGTTGATCTAACTCTTTTAATTGAATGATTGAAATAATTTATTGATTGCCTAGGATTATTTAATTCCTTGATTTTTTTAAGTGATTAGAAAATCATCAGTAATATTTACTTGATTATTTCCTTAATACTTGGAGGTATGCTAATCTTGCTTTTCAATTGCAGGCTGGTGTTTTGTACGATAAGGGAAGAATCCTTGACTTGGTTGACAAGAAATTAGCATCCAGTTACGACAGGAAGCAGGCTCTGACTGTTTTGCTGTTAGCAATGAAATGTGTTAATCTATCTCCTACTCTTAGGCCTCAAATGTCCGAAGTCGTCAGTGTACTTGTAGGTGAGAAAAGAATCGATGAGATTTCCGAAGCTAATACTCCATCAGCAAATATTGGAGGATTGTGTGGTGCGTGTTCCATGGTGTTGGAAATAGAGCCAATTTCTTAGCCAATTGGTTATGTGAAGTTTGATGATGACAACCTTCTGCCTCTTTTTTATCTTTTAATTAATACTCTATAATATAAGTGTTGTTGGGTCGAATTATGTGATGGTGATAAGAGACTCCATGAGAAATGTGTGTTTGCTGGTTTCGTGAATTGAATAAGATTATCATTAGATTTTATGATATGTATAGATTTTATTGATCAAAAGAAGCCAATATATATATTAGATTTATCTAAGCTAAGAAAAAGGACGCTACAAACTCATTAGATTTATCTAAGCTTTTTCTAGCTATGTCGTCTGCTACTTCATTTCCTTCCCTTTTAGAGGAATTGCTAATAAGAAAGACGCAAATTATCCTGATTTGAAAAGCTTATTTAGAGGTGACCGTTGTGCGTAGATAATTTCAATAAATTTTTAAATAAAAAATATTTTAAAAAATAATCATTATTATAATACTAAATATATTCTTAATAAAATTTCATATTGCTTGTAGTTGTTGTTGTTATTGTATTGTTTCTATCTATATCCGTAATTATGCTCTTTGATTATCATATGCTCTCTCATACCCTGGCATTTGTTTTCCTATATTTATGTTTTTTTGCTATTCTTTGATAATTTTTTGACACTTCATTTTGTAGAGATTTTTATTTCCATTTCTGCTTCTTCTTTTTTGTTTGACTAGTTTTTAATTGTATTTTTAATTTTTATATAATTGAAATATGTTTTTTTTTTTTTGGATAAATTTCCCAACCCTAACAATATAAGCCCATCTCAAAATAAATACTCAAGGGATTCTTTCTTCCCTTTCTGTTTTTCTCTCAATCCTAAAACCACGCGTGTTTTGCTTTATATAATTACATGCTGAACATATGAGAACGTGAAATAACAAGATCCTACAGCTTCCGCAAACTTGAGAGCTACAAGTATTAATAATATATAATTATCAATAAGTCTTGCGCAAATGTTAGCAGACTTCATTTGTATACAAAACAGGTTTGTATTTCCTTGGAGTAGACTCGCTCCTCCTCTAATTCATTGAGCCCAAACCAATGCACACATATGTTTACGGAGAGATTAAAATTATTAAAAAATATTGTAATATCGATAATTAAATGATAACAAATTTAAATATCACTATTATCATTTTAATTAATAAAATTAAATATAAGTAGTTTAGGATTCTGTGAATTTCAAACGTATACAATATACTTAGAATTGGGGTTTTATGAATTTTATTTTTTTTTCATTTTAGTTATCAGAATTCATGTCCTCTGGAATTTTAGTGTTGCCTAATTTGATAGATTTAGTTTAAAATTGTGGTAGAAAATCAAAATTGAAAAAGAAATGAATAAAATTTAAAAAACAAAGAAACTTCATGGTTAATCTTAAATCTGCAAAGTGCTTTTATGATTGTACTTTCTCCAGCCCATATAGTTTTTGGAAATTTAATTTCTATCTAAAAATTTATTTTGTTCTTGATTTTAAAGAATACTTATATTTGGATCATTTTTTAGTAATAAAAAAACTAAAATCTTTGTATTTGAATCATATTTTAAATTAAAAATTGAATACACATATCATGCCTTTTTTATCATTCATCGGCAAAACTAAAAAATAGTGCGGCATATCAGCAATCTTTTTATTACATAATAGAATGTCTATTTAAAGAATTTTTTATTGGACATTGCTTTAAATATGTATCTATATTTATATCGCCTTAAGTTTTTTTATACATTAATTTGAAATCATTGATTAGTTTTTATTATTATTATTATTATTATTATTATTATTTTAATTAAAAAAATATTTTAAGAGAAGAAAAACACTTTTGCTGTGTTATTTTTTTTTATTAAAAAAAAAAACAATTCTCTTTATGCTACTTTCCAAAATTGTTTTTCAACCAGTATGGCCCCCATGTCGGTGCTCCAGACAATAAATTCGCACTGCGTCAAAATCAATTCCCCCTGTGAAATTTATAAATCCTATGACTCAATTGATTTGATAGATGACTCAATATTAAAATTGATTTAATAGGTTAAATTAATAATTTAAATTTAATTAAAAATTTAGTTATAATTTATTAATTTTTTTAATTAAAATAATATAATTTTGATTTATAAAAAATTTAAATAGATCTGAAAAAAAAACGTGGCTGGTTTAAGAGAGTGTTTGTTTACGCAGCTGCGGCTATGTTTTAAACAAAACGCAGTTACCAGATGTTTGGTTACAAAAAAAAATGTATTTTATTGTTCATGGGTTCCATATTTTTCAGCGTTCCAACCACAGCTCTCACAAAGCAACTCCTAGCTGCTTTTGTTTTAATAGTAAACAATGGTTCTTACACACCGGTCACGCTAATTAATTAGCATGAACAGTGCAGCCAGCTATACTGTTCCAGCCAGACCGGTTCCGGCCAGACCGATTTCAGTTCAAAGCTTAAAATGCATTGAACCAGGTCCGACCCAGTAAAATAAAAATTATTTTTTATTTTTTAATTGTATTTTATTCGAAAAACTAGTGTTTAACATTATTCAATAACATTACATAAATTAGACAAAGATCGCTTGATGACGTATCATTTGCAGAATTTGATCGCAATCCTAATTTTGTTCCTGATTATATTTTACCTGATGTTATTGCGCGCTTAAGAAACCAAAAATACTGTAGTCCTTGTCGGATGTATTTCATACATGATGGAATTGTAGATATTTTAATGGAACAATAAAAAATATTTTATATAAAATATTATTTATTTCATGATGTAATAGCAATAGTTAAATCTACAATATTTAAATTAAAAATCATCAATATTAATATATATTTTTTAAAAATTATTTTATAACCTCAATTTCAAAAGTATTCTTAACCAAACACATTAAAGTACTTTTTGTTCAACCTCAATTTCAACCACAGTTGTTGTTACCCATTTTTGGGTTCCCACAAAACAAAATGAGAAAATACAAAAAAATATATATCAAAAAATATTCGGAAGGAAATCCAAAAAAATAATAGGAGCTAGAAAAGTATGCTGGAATACCGAGAAAGGCCAAAATTGGTTGAAGAGGTTCAAAAATGCAAAAGGTTAAAATTTGACAGTATATTTTTGACAAATGAGAGCCCTATTGACAAAGAAAATTCAAGTTGAGGAAGAAAAGTCTAAAATCAAATGTTTATGGATTCATTTAAATTTTATCTAAGGTTTAATTGAATTTATGGAGGGTTGGATTGTAAGAAAAATTGATTTTTAAGTCAATTTAGGCTTTTATTGGAAAAAATTAAAGTTCTGGGGTCCAATTATAATTTTGAAGAGTTGATTTGGTCAAATCAGGGGCTTAATTGCATAATTATTGAAGTGTGATAGCCAATTAGCGACGTAATTGAAACAATCCGAAACTAAGGACCAAACCGGAAAAGGCGCTACAATCAAGGGATCCAATTACAACTTTTCCGGGGGCTTGATTATAAAATTGTAAAAATATCCAAGGACCAAAACAGAAATATCATTTAAAGCGGCAAAACGGTGCCGTTTCAGAGGCACTATTCATTGTCTTCTCCACCGATTCAGCAAACAGGAACCGTTTCAGCAACAAATGCCGCTGATTATGGGAAACGTTTCACAGCTACTATCTCTCTACCGTTACCACTGCAATAATGGTCCCGAATGTTTTCATTAAAAAACGCATGCAGTTTTGGCTATAAAAGGAGAGAAAAAGGACGACACCAAGGAGGGGGGCAGAAACACTGTAAGGAGAACGACAGAAGGAAAAAAGAGAACAAAGGGAGAAAGGAGAGAGGAGAGGTGACAGTGAGGAGAAAGAAAAGGAGGAGGAGGAACGGGACAGCAAAGAAAAAAACAGAGGAAACAACAGGAGGAGAGGAAGCAGTGTTGGTGGAACAACCCTTCCACACTGTCATCTTCGTCTGCAACGGCGAAGCCACCACTGTGAACCAACGAGAGCAGTAACACCACCACGAAGCCAGTGCAGAGGGGAGGAAAAAGGAAGGAGACAGCAGAAAAAGAAAACAGGGGGAGCAAAGGAGAAAAAGGAAAAACAGAGAGGAAACGATGGAGAGGAGAGGTTGAAACAGAAGGGGAAGAGAGGAAATTTTAGGGAGGCAGACATAAGTTTTGAGAGAGAGACAGAATAGAAAAAAGAAGAAGGGAACGTAGTGTCATAACCCAATGGGTCACTCCCAAATTTTATTTTCCTTTTCTTTAAAAAAAAAAAAAAAACTGCACGGTGCCGTTTTGAACGGCACTGTGCAGCTTCTTCTCCTCTGTAAATGCAGAGACAGGGGAGAAGAAGATTTTAAATCTTTTCCCGCTAACTTCTCCTTCTCTACCTCCCCACTTGCCTAACTACTTACACAACCCATACCCTCATTAATGAAGAAACAGGAGACCCATACCCCCCACCATGACGAAAAAAAGGCCATGCCTTGCAGCGGCTGCACAGGAGCCATCCCACGCCACCATGCCCTGCACTTGGACAGGGTATGGTGCCTCTCCCCCAGCTGCCTATAAATACAGGGGAGAGCACAGAAACTGAAGGGGCGATGATTTTTTCTGAGAAAGAGAGGAACACCAGGGGGGCAAAATTTTGGAGGAGGGAAGGTTTTGAAAAGAAAAAAGAGGAGAACATTTGAAAACAGAGAAGAGAGAAACCGAACAGAAATAAAAAAACAGAGAGAGAAGGAGAACAGAGAGAGAGGAGTGAACGAACTGAAACAGGAAGAGGAAGATTTATTTGAGATACAGAGGAGAGAAAGCGAAAACAGACGTGGGGAGGGAAAAACAGAGACTGCGGTCTCTGCACAGAGGAGAAGAAGGACCGTTCCTCACCACCTGGGCACCACCGCTGTGCTTCCTCTCCACTGCCACAACAGCACCGTCATCCTGCCAACATCAACGCTGCCAACGCCAGCAGAACCAGAGAGGGAGAAGAGAAACATGACAGAACAGAGAGGGAAGAAGAAAAAACAGAGACCGCGGGCTCTGCACAGAGGAGGAGAAGAAAGACAGTCGCGCCACCGCCTGGAATCATCATCATTTCTCCTCCCAGACACTGCCCCGACCACCTTCCACTACCGCCAGACCATAAACGGGGAAGAACAGAACAAACGAGAGGGAGGGGCAGAGATAGCAGAAGGCAGCAAGAAGAAGAAAAAAACTGTAACAGCAGCATTGCCGCCTGGAATAACTCCCGACTGCCACCGCAAGCCGCTGTCAGCTCAGCTACCAGAGCACTTCCATTTCAGGTAACACTCTTCTCTGTCTTCTCGTCTTCTTGGTTGGTCTCTTGCATGCAGAGCGTGTACTGTTCACGTTTCTGCAGCAAGAGAAATAATTAACCGGTTACTGTGCATGAGCACAGTAACCGGCTAATTATAATTACAGTATTTTGGTTATGGGCTGGAACATCAGCCAGCCCACGCGGCTGGGCTGAGTCCAGCCCACAGTATATGGGCCGGGTCAAGCCCAGCCCAGGATGGGTGGGCCAGGTCCGGCCCAGTTTTTTTGTTAAAAAAAATATTTTTGGAATTTTATAATTTTCACGTGTATTTTTATGTGATTTTGATTAATATCAAGCAGTATTTTTTATGTTGTTAAAAATACGAAATCCGATATTAAAATATCTGGTTTTCGTCAAAACTTTAAAAATACAAAAACAAATCTGAAAAAAAAAGTTTTATGCATACGGCCAAGTGTCTCAAAGCTAAAAAATCATAGTGTTTTTTTATACACCAAAAAAGAATGTTTTAGCATGCATTTTGGCTTTAATAACCAGTTTATTAAAGTCAAGAGAACATTGGCCAAAATTTCAAAAACAAAAAAAAATTATTTTGTTTGTCTTTTAGTATCCGAGGTACGAAATTACATGTAATGCGTATTTCAGATATAAAATTTTCTTTTTCTTTTTCAACGTTAGAACGGTTAGGTTTTAGCCCATTAAGATAAGAACCTCCTTATTGAGGAGGACTTTTCTTGAATCTTAGATAGACAGGACCAACAAGTAGAAAACACGACCAAACCTTAGATTTTGATCAGACAAATAAAACAATGCAGCTTACCTTAGGTAGGGCGTATTTGGTATGCTAATACCTTTTCTTTACGCAACCAGTCTCCGTACTTGATCTGTGAGACCAGTTAGGGTTCCTAGTGACCATAATACTAGGTGGCGACTCCCATTCCATTTTTTCCACTGATAAAAGACATGAATTCTCTGTCTCCCCACATTTACCAGATATATTCACACACATGAGTGTGGAGGACGATCGCTGCGACGCCGCATACGTGCGACAGAATGGCGATTCCACTGGGGACCTTGTGGACTAAGCTTTGTTTTTGTCTGATCATCGTGTTTTATTGTTTGGTTTTGTGTTATTGTAAATTTTCTTTCTCATTTGCTCATACATTTTAATTTTGTACATATTTGTTCATGCATTATATAAAATTATCTCATGCATCATTTACATTTGAGGGGAATTATATACCTTTAGGTTAAGTGGGGGACTAACAGCTTACCTTATGACTTTTAGTCAATGTTTAAGTTTGTGTAAACCCCAACTCTTCGCTGAGAGTTTAGACTGGTAATGATTGGTGCATATGTCATCCCGTTACCTACTGAGCCCCTATATTGCCTTCACGAGGGTGATCACTAGGACAGCAAGAAACCCTTTTGAGACCAGGTAGAAAGCCACCCACCATGTAATGGCCCAAACCTATCCTTACAATATGAACTCCCTAATATGCATGTACATACATTTGCATCGTACACATAGATCCATTCATTGTAAATAACATACATACATCACAGCTTGAAATATAGGTCCCCAAAGAATCTACAACACCCGACTTTGAGCAAGAAACATGGAAGATGAAGAGCGCGCTCACCGTGACGCCCATTTTCAAGAAGAGTTGGAGTCTCTGAAGACAAGCTTGACTTGCCTCTAGCCTACTCGAGCAAATACTGAGAAATAACTCTAAGGAAGTTTCTTCCAACTGACCTATCATCTTTGTTCAAACCCCAACAATGACTCAACCTGAAGAAATCGAGGGCAAATATGGTCAAGAGTCTCAACACAATCCAGCATTTCTGCAAAAGCTTTGTGGGAAGGCTGCCGAAGGGGAATTGCACTACCGTTGCAGAATGGAGCCTGTTCTTGTTCTGCCAAAACATAACTACCTCTGTTCGATCATGCCTGCAAAACTTCTTGATTTTTTGTTTCAACTTGTTTCAGTGTTGTTGGTAATTTGGCTCATAATGGCACAAAAGACTTTCTCTGTCAAATGAGCATTTCTTGTTAATAAGATCATGTGTTTTTCTATGTTCATGACATGTCTTTATTTTTGTTGTTATTTCGTGCAAATAACACACTGAGCATAGTCTTTATTCACGAAATCACTGATGTGGTTTCCTTTTCTTCCCAAACTATGCATGATCTTACATGTTCACAAGGATTTTTAGGAATTCAAAGTTTAGTACAAAACAGAAATCATGTCGGTGTTTGTCCAAAACAAACAGTTCTGGAAATTCAAGTGAATCCTTAGAAAGGTAACCATACTCAGAGAAAACCTGAAAAAAAAAAACAAAACAAAAAACAAAACAAAACAAAAATACTATGAAGTGACTCTAAAGCTGAGTTTTATTTGAATGAATAATGAGAAATCACTTTACATATTTGCATGAAAGCAAGGCTTACCGATCCTAAATGCATGAGTTTGGAATGAAGAAAGGCCATCTTTGATAATCCTTTCACAAGGCTGAAATATATCCTTTGCAGTCCCCTTTTGAGCCTGGTAACATTTTTTGGAAATAACCTTGACTAGGATCACGCCCCACATTGGGGGAGGCAAGTGTGAGAAACATAGAAAAAAAAACCTCAATGATTGAAAGTGCCCAAGCAACACTGGGGGCATAAAAGAAATTTCTCAATCATCAAAAGTGTCCAAATAAAGCTGGGGGCATGAAGAAAAATCCAAAAGATCCAAAAATTTTGAGCAAAAAACCCAATACAATGATGCTCAAAATCAAATGAAAAAAACAAAAATAAAGAGAAAGGGCCCAAGCCCAACACTGGGGGGCACGATAGACCATTTTGGAAAGAAATTCAACAGAAAAAGGTTAGGAAACAAGCACAAGTGATCCTTAGTCTTAAAATCCCTTAAGCACCTTTTGAGCTTGCAAATATCCCATTCTTTATAACCAATAGCCCAAGCCTACATTACGTGCCTAATCAAGCCCTTTCTGATCAAAGGCAAGCAATCTGGATCGGTAGGCAGTGCTTTCTCATGCGAACCAAATCATTATTCATGCAAATAAAATAAATGCTTTGAAAATCGGTTCTCTGTAACCTTCAAATTGAATTTTGAACCATTTTTTTGACCAATCAAATGTCACTTCATATTTTTCACCAAAATCAAAACAAAAAGTTTTCATCACTTCTGAAAACCTCTCCATAGGAATCACTTGAATTGCTTCAGAATGAGTTTGCTTTGAATCGATGTCAAAATGATTTCTGTGTCTGGAATAGCTTTGAAATTCTAAAAATTCTGCATAAAAACAACTCCTTGTCAAAAACCAAATCTTCCTTCATATAGCCTTATCCCTAAACCCGAATTGAATACTTGGGGGCATGATCAAGCTTGGGGGCAATCAAAAACTCCTGGTAGGGCTGGCTTCATGATTCCCTTTCTAACTGTGGAGCAGAGGAGAAAATTAAAAAATTATAAGCTGCTAACCCATTTGTGTTAATTTAGCCCGGATAAAAGTGCTGTGGCTAAACACACTTGACTATATGCGTGTAATTACTGACAATTGTTTATTTTATTTCTCAATTGCAGGTGGATTTAGTTACTGAGATTGACAAGGCTTGTGAGGATCTTAATTTTTAATATCTCAAACAGCAGCACCCTTCACATCAGGTTAACAACTTACTTTAGTATTTTCTACTTTGTAGGTGATGAATTTGAGCATTATTGATCTGTACGGGGAATATTGTCTCCTAAAAAGTGCATCTGTTTTTCTCTTGAAAGTTCTCTTTTGCTGGTTTTCATAGTTCATTGGGGAAGAAACTACTGCTGCCTTTGGTATTACGGAACTGACTGATGAACCGACATGGATAGTTGATCCTCTTGATGGAACAACCAACTTTGTCCATGGGTAAATGCAATTTTTTTTTTTTACATTGTTTAGTGAAGGCAATTTCCTCTTGTTTTTTATACATGTAACATCACTTCAATTTGTCGCAACATGTTTGGATGTAGGTTTCCCTTCGTGTGCATTTCTATTGGTCTTACAATTGGAAAAGTTCCTACAGTAGGTGTTGTTTACAACCCAATAATGGATGAGGTGAGATTTTATAAATCGCATGTTAGTTTTAGGTGGCCAGATATTACTTGGAACTTTAAATGATTAAAATTTTATGTAGAACATGCAGAGTTTACCTCCTTTCATATAGCCTGGTGATCTTCTACATGTATGCTGGATGTTAGTGCATCTTATCAAGGAAACTGATGAATTCAAATCATTGCCAATTCAAGCATAGCTGTCACCATGAGAAATGCCAGATTTTGTGCTCTCCATAACTATAGGATCGGTTTGTTATTTCTGCAAATATTGCTATTAATTCTGATTGTAAATATCTTTCCGTTACACACATTTGAATCCCTGAAATTAAGCTCTCAAGGCTGTATAAAGATTACAAGAAATGAATGGAAATTGTGTGAGTTGTATTACAATAATATTGCAGCGTAAGTTGCTATTCATCTTTCCTCACAAGATCAAACACTGACCAGTGACCACTAGTTTTCAGCTTCATGGTCCTCTACTCAGATAATTGTCTGCTTTATGATGTTGAGTCTGTCTATATTTAAATATCTGGAAAACGAGTATCTAGCTATATCTAAGCAGTTAGTCCATCAAACTTTTGTCTGCCTTCTTGAACATGTCTTGCTTTCACTTCAGATATGTGGTCGTATGTTGTCCCACTTAACATCCAAGTTAAAGGATGTTCTGTCAAAATTTTATAGAATTTGAAATGTGCTCCAGTAATTTGCTAAAAGATTTTGGATTTATAATGCAGCTTTTTACAGGCGTCCATGGAAAAGGTGCATTTCTGAATGGAAAACCCATAAAAGGTGTGTCTCTGAGTTGACTATTGTCATTTTCCATATTTTGATACTTTTGCTTTCTAATCTTTCCATGACACTTAAGCAACTGCCTACTTGTGTTTCAATTGCGGTATCATCTCAAAGTGAGCTTGTGAAATCTCTTCTTGCAACATAGGTATGCTTTTCAGCATCATCTTTAGCTGCCAAAAGTTGCTATAAGGGTAACTGAGAAGTGCTTGTAAACAAGAAGCAAACTTGTCATAATTTTTTTAATAAATTAATGATTACAACGAGCCTAAAGGTGTTAGATAGCTTAAACTGAAATGATAACCGGGAATCAGTTTTGAAACCTGAGATGAATTG
>Ga0325414_1005215_pt1 | contig 13702 bp, 7 predicted proteins | sample PopdelMetagenome_8_FD_206183 | JGI IMG/M metagenome (GOLD analysis project Ga0325414, IMG submission 206183) | Populus deltoides microbial communities from Bellville, Georgia, United States - Leaf-PdKOR-R3 | ecosystem: Host-associated > Plants > Phyllosphere > Phylloplane/Leaf | place: USA...
GGTATAGTGTTTTTTGGTTTATTGTTGAATTTATATTCATGATGAATTTCCAACTATGGGATGTTGTGTCTTTGGGGATAAGCGTTTGATGTTGATTGAAACATTTGATATGTGGTTAGTGTGTGGACTCGGGTCCTAGAAGCGAAAAAAAAGTCCAAAGTGGGCTTTTCATGTAAATATTTTGTGTGTATTTGATATTATATGATATTTTTAAAAATACTTTTTTAATTGAAAACATATATAATAATGTTTTTTCATAATATTTTTTTACATTAGCATATCAAAATCATTCAAAAAAAATTATTTAAATATTTTTTTAAATAAAAAACATTTTATTTATGCCACCACTTGCTACCGTTTCAAGTCATCCTCTTTGAAGACTTGAGGGAGACATTAAAGGCTAGGCCCCTGGAAGATGATGGATCTGTTATTATCACTTGTCAGCCTGTCTTTTGATCCAATAATCCAAAGGCTGGAACTCTTGGTCGCCATCCACCCCAATAGGATGAGCTCATAAAGAGATCACCGGCAGTTTAGAGGAAAAAAAAAAAAAAACTCTCAAAGATGAAAACATAAATTGAGATTGCATTATAATGACTTATGAAAAATGATTTTTTTTACTTTAATTTATAGTTCAAAAGTTATTTTTCATAAATAATTTATATAAAAAATGACTTAAAATAGTTTTAAGTTGGAAGTATATTTAATATAAAAGAAACACTCAAAATAACATTTTTAGATAATACAGATAATATAAATTATCATTTAGATAAAAATTTTATTTTTTATTAAATTCTAACTCAATTTTGTAATAGATTAATTATTTGAACTAAAATGTATTCCTAGCCAAATATATTTATCACTTTTTTAAAATTTAAGTTAAAGACTAACTTAAACCAAATTTTAAAAAGAGAAAATTACTCTTAACATTTTGGAGTTTGTTTCATATTGCAATTATTCGTTCTAGTTTTTAAAAAATACTATTTATATCCTATCCTGGACTTTGTACGCATGCTAACACTTAACATCATCGCAAAAAAAAATAAAAAAAATATCTGATTATTTATAAAATAACTATTATTTTTTATTTAATAACTAAAAAGCCATTGAAATATAATAAAAATGATAACATCATAAGTATTGATATCACAACTTCAACACCAAACTAACATTAAAACTTTGTCAAAAATTGAAAAATAACTAAAAAATTGTATTTCATCAAACACTTTGTATACAATACAAAATCAACCCCAATTTCATATTTTTCATCAACACAAATGCCATAAAATCAAATCTAGCCTTCTAAATCTTTTACCCATTCAAACTTTCAAAATAATTTTGTTAAAAAAACTTATTTTGGTGCAGTCTCGAAACTAGACTTGAAAATTAGGTTCTAAATAGAAAGATGGGAGCTAACGTGTGTATCCAAAGCACTTTAAAGGTTATAATTGTAGTTCCTATAATCTGGTTTCTACAAAACATATAAATGCATATCAACATATAAAAGTAAAATAACTTACAGTATTTGTTAATATAAAATAAACTCGAAGAGGTAGAATGAGGCAAAGATCAATCCTCTAACCTTAAAATGATTTATTGTTTGCTCTATGGTGCTAGCAGTGTGATTGCAATATTATTTTTCAGACTTACATAATCTCTTATTATTAGCAGCACAATCGAGAATAAACAGTGAACAAAAAAAAATGTATGTTAGTTTTTATAAGAAAGTAAGAAATGAGCAGAAGGATTTTGATAGAGAGAATGTAAAGGGGGTAAGTTTTAGAAAAACTAAAAATATTTTGAATAATAAAAACCATGTTAGGGTTGTCTTTTTTTATAAGCAAATTCTTACAGTTAAATTAATGTTATTTTTATTTAAAATAAATAGACATATCTTTACAAGGATAAAATTAAATTAACGTTACTCTATTTTAAAAGAACACAATTCTTCATTCATTAGATGTAACTTTTCATTCACCCTAACAATCCTCCATATGAATGAAAAATGTTTGATTAAAAGAAAATACAAAGTAAATACAAAAATTTAAGAGTAACAACGAAAAGTCTGCATCGGGTAAGCTAGCTTTTGACCTTGAAACTTTCCTATTGAAAAACTATTGGATTCATTAAACTAATTAGTGAACATGATGTCTTGAGCTATTTAACCTTTTATGCAAACCCATACAATAGAAATCACATAGCTCCTCTTCTTACAATTTTGATTCTCACAGTTGTGTTCATTTTATCCCCGAACATATCTTGGTTTTAGAGAGTACTTCAAAGAATTTAGTTTTTTTTCATTTCTCATAGAATTTGCCTCGTTTTACACTGACATGGGTGATTCTTATTAAGAGTATCCTACAATATCCCACTTGAATTTCTCAAGCAATAAGAATCATTAAAAGCTTAGTTTATCATGGTTTTTGCTGCAACTAGCACTTTTCATCATATAAAATGGGTAAAAGTGCTACTACTGAATTGACACATGATTTGGTTGTCCTTTTGAACTTATATTTTGGGATCTCCAAATAATTAGGTTGGATTTCCATATTGACTATTCTTTGAATATAGGCTTTAATCATATTCCCCTCAATGATTTATCAACTTACTCCCTTGGATGATGTGATCTTGGCTATGACATTAAATAATCCATTAGAAGTTTTTATTGGGTCTATTATAAGGCCTAAAATGAAGTGGATGTAAGAGAAGTTCATTGGGCTAAGTTAAGAAGTTTGGGTTAAAAAGGTTTATATATAGAGTTGTAGGATGAGTTTGGATGCAATTATAATTGGGTTGGGAACTAAACATATATACTTTTCTAATTATGTATAGTAGGCCCATTAATTCATCTGAAAGAGAAACAGACACGTTTCAAGTCAAGCCTAGAATCTGCTAGCAAAGTGCAAAAAAAAAAAAAAAACATTGTTTCCTTAAGAGTTATGGATTTCATTCATTACAAGGAGCCCTTAATGTTATTGAGAATTTATATGGCAGCTTTTATCTTACTTATTTTATAAGAATTCCATATCAAACAGGAAGAAATCATTGGTAAAAAATTAATTCTTATTTTATAAGGTATTACACTTTTGTTCAACAAGGATTCTTCAATAATTATTTATCTTAGGCATTTCTCACTATCATATACGGAAAATGGTAAAAAACAATCTTAGACTATTGTTTTTATTTATTTGTATTATTTTAAACCTAATTATAATTATTTTGGGCTTTATTTAAATTAGGTGCATATCTGACCCATTAGTTTTGGGGTTTACATATAAATATTCTTATGTAAGGATTTTATTTAGTTTTGACAATAATAACAAAGTTGATGCATATTGTGTATGCTCTGTTTGTTTTGAGTGATTCTCATACTTTGGTTTTTAACTGAATTACTCAAACTTATCAAAAGATTAACCAATCTTTATGGTGTTTTTTATAATTCTCATCGCATCTTGATATAGGCATAGGGTGGAGGTGGTCTTCCTTATAGTCTTGGTTCTTTGGGAAAAGGTTTATGCTAGGTCAAGCTTAAATTTAAACTTGATCTTATCTTTCTTGGGAGGAAATCAATTTGTCTGTGGGTTCATGAATCCTTATATCTGTAAAGTTCGCATCAATTTTAGGTTATATCTTTTCAATTCGTGTTCTTTAATTTTGCTTTAATTCTCTATGCCTTAGTTTCAACTAGTTTAAAAGAAAATCCTCGCTTTTGTGTTTTCTTAGTTTGCTAATTGTTAGCATAAAAAAAAAACCTAGTTTGTGTTTTGTGGATTGCCGATTACTAGAGCAAAAGTATATATATAAAAAAGTTGGTTCTTGATTTATTTTGAGCTTGCTGAATAAGAAAAAAAAGGATAAGAAATTGAGATTTGTTGATTTGATTGAAAGTTTAAGAGGAAAAAAAACTGATCTTTGGGTTATTTTGATTTGATTCATAAAATCTTATTGGGTTGGTATTAATTCCTTTAGTTCTCAGGTTTAGTATAAAGAAATCTTTAGTTTCTTGATTTTCTTGATTGCCTTGATTTTTTTTTAATTTTATAATTTTAATCGTGTCTTCATATCGTCATATATCTTGTATGAAACTTGCTTTATTACTCGTAAAATTTGCATTTTTGGTTTCATCAATTTTCTAGTTTTCAGTTAAATATTTGCTTCTCGAGTCAATAATTAATTTAAATTTTCTACTTTGATAAGTTGATTTATTTAATTATTGTGCCAATTACTTTTAAGAACTGAAAGTTTTGGATTGAGAGCTAAGAGTTATAGTGAGTATATTTAAATGAAAAGCCTATAAAAATTGTGTAAAACACGAGAGGAGAGACATTAATTTGAGAGTAAACACGTGAGGGAGTGTGTGAGGATATTTTTTAATCTTTGCTACTAACATTTATTTTTAGAAATTAAAATGTCCACTAAAAGTGGTTCATCATAAAAGGGTAATAATGTTGGAAAATGCTAAAACTCATTTATCTTTCCATCCACATTCAAAATATTCTTTAAAGAAGATTTCAAAAAGGGTGACATGGGAAGAGACATTGGACAATGGAGAGAGAAAAATAGAGCTTTAAAGTTTGAATGGCGTGTAGTCTGAGGGAAAAAAACTAAAAATATAAAAAAAGAAAACAATAAGTTCTAGAGCAAAGAAAAAGAAAGAAAGAAACTAAAAATACATTATAGCAGAGAAGCCACGTAACCCCATTAGAGTTGGAGCGAAGAAGAAAAAGAAGAAGACAATTGTTGATATTGGGTTAGTGTACATAAACGATAAGAATTAGAGTTATAAACTATAGGTATTAAAAGAAAAAGAAAATAACATAACAAAATGGATGAAAGGAAAGATGTAAAACAGATAAATTAAGTGCATTAAATGCATAATCAAAACTTTATAAAACCTAAAACATGATATTGTCAACAAGCCTCAAAACTTACAAAAATTATGAAACTGTTATTTCTATAAGGAGTGAATAGTGAATGTCCATTATATATTAGCATATTTGTTAATAATTAATAATAGTATCATGTCTGAGTCGTGATTTATTAAAGATGTAGCATTTTTATACCCAGTTAGTCTTGTTCACATGCACTGCAGTGGCTGAATATTTCTTTTCTAAAAAAAATTGAATATGCATATTTTTAAGTGATTTATATATAAAAAAAATCTAAAGTACAAAACTTTTATGTGTGCATTTAATTAAATAAATTAAGATCCATCTATGTCTAAAAAAATCGTTACTTTAGCTAAGGATAAAATTAGAAAAACTAAGAGACAAATGTAGATCAAAATATTAAATCTCGTAACATGAGTCATTTATCAAGTCATGTTTAATGATTTTTTTTATTAAAATTAATTTTTATTTAATCATATGATAATATAAATCGCACATACATGAAGTTGATTGAATAAAACCAGAGGAAAAAAAATATTATGCAAGATTGCACATATTAGAAATATTATCTAAAACTAGATTTTTTTTATTTTTTTTAAAAAAATTATTTATATAAAACATAAAAAAATTATAGATGAATTAGAATAATCTTTTTAAAAATTAAATACATACAAAATAATTAATATTATCTACTATTTAAAAAATGTTAAATAAACAAAATAAAAAACTAGAGAGGAGGGGTTTTAATTTAAATATAAAAAGTATTTTAAAAATACATATTAAAAACATGTATCAATTAAAAAAAATTAGAAAAAAGAAAAGGAGGTTAGGCTTTGTCGGGCCTGACATATGTATGCTCCAATTTTTTTTTTTAAATAAAGTCTAATGACACGTCGTTTGTTGAGGTAGATGGCATGTCGTTTGTTTTCCCTAGATTTTGGCTACTATGGTGGCCAATAAATCAGAGATGATATTTTTTTTATCGACAAACTGATTTTTCAATCAATTTTGACCAAAATACCTCAAAACACTCTAGACATTTGACAAACCCATTAATTGCCATTTGCCATAAAAAACCGCAAAAAATCCAAAATCAACACGAAACCAAAAATTTTCCCTAGCTTAAAATTGATTTTTCAGGTGATTTAAAGGTGAAAAGGCACCTAAGTGGAACTCTCCTTACCAAATGGAACTCATTTACACCAATATCAATCATCTTGGTAGCTGAAATCGATGTTAACATTGTTTTTCTCTCTCTACCTTTGAAATTTGGTGACTTCAAAATTAGAGAGACACGATATTTATAATTTGAAAAGTATGAAGTCTACAATGAGCATATCTCATAAAGTCCAAAAAGCCATCCATTTCCTGAGTTTCTCTCACTTCAATCCCTTGTCGTTTAATCTAACCATTTTATAAGAAATTAACTGAAATCGGCTTACAATTTAGTTCTATAAGGGTGAAATTGAAAATAAAGTCAGGACTCGAAAAAATATTGTGAATAGTGAATTCACAATATGTTTTAAGGGGATTCACAATGTAATTTGTACAATAAATCCCTATATCTTTTAGAGGATTGCCAATGTATTACTTTAAAATTATTTAAAATATATAATTATTATTAACTATAACTAGAAGAGGAGGGGGTTTTACCGTACCCCTCCTCACAAAGCACTATTCATTTGAATAATACTTTGTTTTTTTCTTTTCAATTAATTTGTTTTTTGTTTAATTTCATTCTTTAATATTAGATTTTTTTTTCTATTTAGTTATCACACTCTCATAACACGGATCCCAAGTTTGACGGGTTAACCCAATTGACTTAGATTTTTTTTCTTTTTCTTATTAGTTTTTTTCTTTCAATTTTATCCTTTAATGTTGACTTGATTGAGAATTAAACTTCATGATTTGTTTTGTTTACTTTTCATTAGATTATCCTGATCTCATGACACGAGAATAACGCTTAACAGATTAACTCGAGTTGTTTTTTATGTCTTTTATTTATTTATTTATTTATTTTTTAATTTTATCATTCAATATGGGATCAGTTGAGAATTGAGTTTCATAATCTATTTTGAATTTTTTTATAAGAATATCCTGGTCTTAAGATCAAGGTCAGGGGTTTTGGCATTTTAACTCTAGTTAAATCAAGTCATTTTTTTTTTATTTTCTTTCTAAAAGGTTATTTTGGTCTTATTACTTGAGTCATGAATCCTTCAACAATGAACTTGTTTTTTATTAGGTTGTCCCTGTTTCATAACCCAAGTCGCGAGTTAACCTAATTGACTCATTTTTTTCTCATTTTTACTTGATTTTTTTTCAATTTCATTAATTAATATTGTGTTTAATTGGAAATTAGGCTTCATGATTTGTTTTGGTTTATTTTTCATCAGGTTATCATGGTCTCATGACTCAATAATAGTGCTTAAAGGTTAACTTGGCTTTAATTAAGATTTTTACAATTTTCATCGTTCAACATTAGGTCCGACAGAGACAATTATGAATTAAACTTTATAATTTGTTTTAACTTTCTCTCCATAGGGTTATCTCAATCTCAAGATCAAAGTTGCAGATTTGATAGGTTAATCCGGGTTAAATCAAATTATTTTTTTTCTATAAGGTTATCTCAGTCTGATGACCCGGGTCATGAGTTTGGTGGATTGACTCATGTTGTTTTTTAATATCTTTTTATTTATTTTTTTAATCTCATCTTTCAATAATTGGGCTAGTTAGATATTGAAATTTGTAATTTGTTTCAATTTGCTTTTCACGGGATTATCTTGGTCTTATGACTCGGGTTGCAAGTTTGACATGTTAACCCGAGTTGTTTTTTTAGACCCTTTTTAATTGATTTTTTTTAAATTTTATCATTTAATATTGGGTTGATTGAGAATTAGACTTAATAATTTATTTTAATTTACTTTCTATAGGGTTATCATAGTCTCATAACTCGAGCCATGAATTTGACACATTAACTCGGGTTGTCCAAGGTCAATCCAATATATTGTTATTTTAATATTAAAAAAAGATATCATCTTGAAATTTTGTTTAGTTAAAATTTGTTTTTATAGGTTGTGTAGTTCCTTTTGGACAAGTAAAGTCAATTGAATTATATTAACTAAATCCTCACATGATTTAATTTTTTTACACTAAAAAATATTAACAATATTAAAAAAATATTTACATTCAAGAAAAAAATAATTTAGCCTACAACATACCAAAAAGTCAATCAAGAATAAGTTGAAAATGTAACCACTACTTGGAGAAAAAGAAAGCACTTTGTTAATTTCCTCCGCAAGCCACCGAGAATCCAGGATTTGCTAAAGAAAAAAGAATATGCGAAATCAAGTTGATATTTGGATGGATAACGACGGCAGCACATCCACATGTCAGTCGTTGAATGTTATTCATAAGATAGGAGTAAAAAGGAAGAAATAAATCGAATGGTCGGCTCCACAATAAAAATCACTACATAAAAATAAAATAAAATAAGACAAGAAGGTGCTTGAGAAAATAACTAGTGTAATAATAGTTATTTTTTATTTAAAAATATATTAAAATAATATTACTTTTAAAACAAACACATTACAAGCACAGCAGATAACAGCAGATATAAAACGACCTCGAAGGACACCACCATCTCGTCATCCTCAAAACTCGAACAGAACCAAAACAGAAACCTCATAACCGTCCAATCAGAGATAAACGACGGAAGGTGTTATCTGCAGCGACGGCCACACACCTCAGTCTCTCACTCTCTTGTCTCCACGTGTCCTCCGAAACTTCCGTTTACACCAGATAGCCCCATCCCCTCCCTCTTTTCGCTTTCATATTTATCTTCTCCTCTCGAACTGACCAACACGCATTCTCGTCAATAAAAACAAATACTCAAATTATATTACAAACCGGATTCGAACAAGTTTTTGAGAGAGAGAGAGATGGATCACGCAGCAGATGCTCACAGGACGGACCTGATGACCATAACGAGGTTCGTGTTGAACGAGCAATCCAAATATCCTGAGTCGCGTGGTGATTTCTCTATTCTGCTAAATCACATTGTTCTTGGCTGCAAGTTCGTTTGCTCTGTCGTTAACAAGGTAGGTCCATGCCTGCGTTCGCTTCCTTATTAACTAAATATGTAAGCATGGCTTCTTCTCTAATTACTCATCTTTGTTCGCCTAAGAATTGGAAATGAAATGAGAATTCTCTCTTATTCCACTTACTAAGCAATAACAATTGTCTGTAAATGGATTTGATTTTTAAATGAAAGTTAAATTTTTGAGTTTTATTTGGAATTAAAATCAAAATCCTCTTCCTATGCTATTTCCAATCCAGAGCAAACCAAAAGTGACAATTTTTTCTTTGAAGTTCAATGAAAATTCTAACTACCTAATCTTGGTGATTTCTTGGCCTGGTTTTGGTGCTCCGCGGAAGATGAAATCTTTTTCTCTTCGTTCAATTTTTAAATGCGAATCCATGTAGAATTGTCGTAAGTCACCTGTGGTGGCTGTATATATTATCGAAGAAAAACTGAAAAGCCAACGAGGAAGCCAATTTATCTCCAATTTTTTACTTGTGCAGGCGGGTCTAGCCAAAATTATTGGACTTGCTGGGGAGACTAATGTTCAGGCAAGTTGTTGAGTGCCGGGTCCAAATTCCATGTTTTTTTCTTTGTTTTCTGTTAATGTTTTGAATGAGCTATTCGTTGTTATATAAATACAATGGTTAATTCGATTATATTTCTCTTTTTGGAAAAAGGGTGAAGAGCAAAAGAAACTTGATGTCCTTTCAAATGAAGTGTTCATCAAGGCTTTAGTAAGCAGTGGCCGAACAGTAAGTTACGGGGTAATCTATATGTTGATGTGAAATTTATTTGTTGGAATTTTGTTTAAGATTTGGATCTTGTGGTAGTGCATCCTTGTCTCAGAAGAAGATGAAGAAGCAACATTTGTGGAGCCTTCCAGGCGTGGAAGGTATCTGCAAATGTTCTTGTCTGTTCACTATTTGTTATGGTTACGGCCTGCTCTGTTTTGGATTCTTTAGACTAACACATGGTATCGGTTTGATATTTGAGCAGGTACTGTGTTGTGTTTGATCCATTGGATGGATCCTCCAACATTGATTGTGGTGTTTCTATTGGAACGGTATGATCTCTCATTATGAAACATGACATTGCTGTTTTTTTTTTTAATTCAAATCCTTAACTGACATGATGAAGAGTGACTGTTGTTCCAGAATAACTTGTCATTGCAGTTATATATTGAATGCCTTCTCTTTCATCTAGATTTTTGGAATTTACATGGTGAAAGATGACCATGAACCAACTCTAGATGATGTGTTGCAACCTGGGAAAAATATGCTTGCAGCTGGCTATTGCATGTATGGAAGCTCTTGCACGGTATGATGGATCACCTTTCCTGTATTTAAATGGCTCCATCTTTTTTCTTTTTTTGGAATTATCAAGATGACAATTGTCAATCCCTTGACATCACCTTATTCATTTGAGAAGTGTCCTTTTATGTTTAATTTCAAATTTGACTTTTTTTATGGGGGTACGAAGATTGTGGTCCACGGTTCTTTGTCTGCCATTGTGACTTGCACTTCGTTGTGTCATGCTCTTACTAATCAATATATGATTTGGCAGTTTGTTTTGAGCACTGGAACTGGTGTTAATGGTTTCACCCTGGATCCATCCCTCGGGGAGTTCATACTCACACACCCTGACATAAAGGTAAATTCAGTTTTCAGTAGTAAATTGTGGAATTGAAATAAGTTAAACTGCATGATTACACGTTGTAGTTAGTTTCACATACAAGGAATTCAATCCATCCTCTTTAAGTGCGAGAACTGCATGTTTATCCATAGAACTGCAGTTAAGTAATGCTTGTGGTTTTTGACAGGCTTGAGGACTACCATATCTCTTCTTTTTAAATAGTAGAAAACTGCTATTTAAAATTACATGTGCATGTCCAAGGATGCTTTTAATCTCTGTACATAAATTTTGAGTTTAATGTGGAGTATCTGATATTTGTTTCTCACATTTGTTTCTGGACAGATTCCAAAGAAAGGAAAGATTTATTCAGTGAATGAAGGAAATGTGAGGAACTGGGATGGTCCAACAGCCAAGTATGTGGTATTCTTTATGATAGTCTATTACTTTTTTAGTAATTATGATCTAAGGTTGTATTTTATGACTTTAGGTATGTTGAAAAATGCAAGTTTCCCCAGGATGGTTCCTCAGCAAAATCTCTAAGATATATTGGAAGGTATCCTTGATCCTCATTCTAGCAACTACAATTTTCTGGTTTTTTTAATCAACCACATCTGGTCTAGGGGCGTTTAAAAAAACCTTCTCATAAATAATATTTGCAATATCTGACCCAACTCAACTTGTTAAAATCGGATAATATGGATATTACGGATGATAGTGAGTCAAACAACCTAATAAATAGATATCACAGGTTGGGTGCGGGTTGGGATTTTTATCAACCTGTATAACTCAATGTAAGTACCTTGAGTTCTTGGTTTAAATAATATTTTCCCTTCTCTCTCATCATTTTTTTCATCTCTCATGTTCACCTTCACAACCGCCTTTTATTTTTTTAATCTCTTTCTTTTCTCTATTTTCTTTACTTTCACAAAAATTATAGTTTTTTTTGTTTAATTTGATGAAGTGACACTGCATTTTACAATTCCAATCTTTTCTATTTGGTAACCAAGAGACCATTAGAAAACAAATGAAAATTTCAAGAATCCACATGGAAATTTTATTTTCTTAATCAAATCACAAATCCAAAAGCACTTTTGTCTCTTTTTGCCAATCTGTTTTTGTATCATATTACACCCTAACTATTTGATAAAATGTTTTGACTATGATTTTTATTTTGTTTTGTTTTTATGTAGAAATTGTGATAGTTTTTATGTTGTCTCTAATATATGTATTCTAGGGATCTTATCTAGTTCCAATAGTTGCAACCCGATATTGTTTTAGAATCGTTGAAGAATAAGTGAATTAATATGCACAATCTGTAATATTCACAAAACTTTTAGCCCAACCCGATATATTTGACCTGTTTGGGCTAAATTTTTTTTGAATGAGTCGGGTTTATATTTTGTAAAACATCAGAAGTTAGGTTGGATACAATTATAGGTCAAAACCTGACCCCCACTATATCCATAAACACTTCTAATTTAGTTGCAGTTACCTTTTGATGATATCTACTCCCAACAAAACAGTCTCAAAATTTAATGAAAATGAATCATGTGGCTTTATATGTTAGAAATCCTTTAGTCCACACCCCACATCTGAATTTCATCCCACCACAGTGCAATCAAAGTGGTAAGGAACAGGATCAAAAGGGCGGAAATATTGTAGTCGCTGTTGTTAAGTTAGGGGCTACTGCTCCAGCCTCCTTCAAACCATTGATTATTCGGATCTTATATCCCGCCAGCTATTTTATAGGAGTTCTTAAATTGTTGATCACTGGGTTTCATTGAATGTCATTGTTATTCAACATGAAATCAAATATTCCAGTGTGATTATTTTCTGCATATAGAAAACTGACAATATCCCTATCTTTTTTACATGTCTTTGCTGTCTTCAATTTGAGCTGCATAGTTTTTTTATGACATTTCTGTATGATACTCAGCATGGTAGCTGATGTCCATCGCACATTACTTTATGGGGGTATATTTTTGTACCCTGCCGATAAAAAGAGCCCCAATGGGAAACTGCGGTATGTTAACGCACTCTTAGTGCTGGTATTTCTCCTAATTTTTTTTTTATTAAGCCTGCTAACATGTCCTTTTGTCTCTACTGGTTTTATTTCGGGACTCATTGTGTGATTGTATTTGCGCAAACTAGTGTTCTATATGAAGTCTTCCCGATGTCCTTTTTGATGGAACAAGCAGGAGGTCAGGCTTTTACTGGCAAGCAACGGGTATTAACTTCTTCATTGTTTTTGTTGTTGAGCTGTTTAACTACTTAGATTTATGAAAGCTTTGTATTGAAAGATGTGCTTCTACCCGTATTATTATTATTTTTTTAAAAAAGATGTGCTTCTACCTAAAGTTAAAGTTATTGAGCTGTTTCCTTCCTTGTTTGTCCTGCCCTTGTATAAAGGTGCCTGAACCCTATTATGTAATGATTTAAATGTGTGATACGGACGTTGTTTCTGATCTCCTATAAGGTTATAGTGGTAGATTATAGTTGAAGCTCATGGAATTGGTAGTATATTAAGTGTATATGCAGTGACAAGATCCAAGCTAATTTCTTCACGCGAGTAAATAGTATTTGAGCAGAAAAAAGGAGTGACCAGTGTGATTGAAGGGCTTTTTCTAAAGCTAGTATCTGATGTAATCATTTACCTCGGCAGGCACTGGACCTAGTTCCGACGAAGATACATGAGCGCTCTCCTATATTTCTTGGAAGCTATGATGAGGTTGAGGAAATCAAAGCACTCTATGCCGCTGAAGAGAAGAAGGCATAAACACCTATGCTGTGGCTCTGTTTGGTATGGCGCTGCACCACTCTGTGGTCAACGGGGCTACCGTGTCAAAATTAGCGCAATGCCGAGCAGGGGTTGTTATTACCACTGTCTTATAGAACTCGTAATACTTCTGTCTGTGGGCATCTGACCTACTTCTAATCATCTATCTATTCATTAGATAACGTGTTTTCATGATTTTCTTCTGATATGTGTTCATTGATGAGATAAACAAACCATTTGGCTGATATTACAATAATGAGAATGGATGCAATACATGACCACGTGAATTTTTCCATGCTGGAAAAATATGGCACGCCCTTCTCC
>Ga0325414_1005216_pt1 | contig 13700 bp, 7 predicted proteins | sample PopdelMetagenome_8_FD_206183 | JGI IMG/M metagenome (GOLD analysis project Ga0325414, IMG submission 206183) | Populus deltoides microbial communities from Bellville, Georgia, United States - Leaf-PdKOR-R3 | ecosystem: Host-associated > Plants > Phyllosphere > Phylloplane/Leaf | place: USA...
AATCTAAGGCTTATGATTTTTTTTTGTTAAGGGTAAAAGTTTCATTTCACTATAGCAATGAATAGGAAAATGTTTGTATGGATACCGTGAATTTTCTTTCTATTTTAGTTGTTTTTTATCCAACATCCAACACATATCATCACTACTACAACTTTCTAACTTCAAATGATTTTTTTTTAAAGAACAAAACTAGCATAGTTAGGAAAAAAATTTAGCAAACTAGTATTGATCAAAGTTTTTTAGAAAGTAGCACAGTTTAGTAAAATTCACAATTATTCAATTTTAAAAAATCATAGTTAGGAAAAGCAATATTCTAAAGAGATGGTTAAAATGGGCTAACATTAATTTAAAGAGGAGAGAGAAAAGAAAAGGAAAAAAATAAAATTCTTGGAGGCACACTGAAGCTTTGATGACAACATATCCAGTACCATAAAAAATATTTTGAAGAGAAGAATTCAACGACGCCAAAAAAAATCAACAACGGTGGCTGAAGTGGGCTACAAGAGTCCTCTAAAGACAATGAGCCACTCGTCACCTTTGGGAGGCATGCGTAAACCCCATGTTTAATAGTGTAAAACCTTAACAAATAAAAATAATAATAATAATAATAATAATAATAATAATAAAATAATAAAATAATAATAATAAAAAATTATATAAAATACTTATGATTGAAAATTTGATGAAAATTAGACATGTGTGGTATAAAACTAAAGGGGTAAATTTGTATATGGAGAAATTAAACATGAGCGGTGTGAACTTAAGGGTAAAGAAGTACATTAGAGAGTAAAAATCTCCTTTTTTTTTCCTCTAAAATTAAGGCTTGCAATTTTGGAAGAGAAAGGAGGTTTAGAAAATTGTTGTTTTCACTTGAAAAATTAGTGGAATGAGTGTACCCAGTGTGTTTTAAATTTTTCATATCATCATAAACTAGAAGATTTAAAGAGAGACATGGAGGTTAGTGTAGTTTAGATGGAGATTTCTTATTGGAGAAAGAGTGATGTTCTTGAGCTCCATCATTCAAAACCATCAAATTGAGTTAATTAGAAGGGGTAAGAAACTTTATCTTCATTTGAATTTATTATTATACCTTTGTAATTGAAGAGGAAATGATGTTTAAGTGTTATGGTTGTTTTAAAGAAAGAAAGGTATGTTAGGGTTAGTTGGAAAGTTGGTTTGATTGGATTTTTGAGGTGAATTGTTCTTGAAATTGGGTTAGATAAGATAAGTAGGTGTGTTGGAGCTCAACCATGGATTTCCAAGCCATGGATGGTTTATTATGGCTAGGAAAACTTGGGGAATTCCAAATTTTAAGTTTGAATTTGTGTAAATTGCTTGTGATGATGATGATTTATAGGTTTAAGTTTGATCATGGTCATTGTAAAATTAGTTTATGATGTGTTTGGGTCATTGTTGATGTGTTTGAAAAGGTTGGGTATGTTTAATTTCTATGTAAAGGATTATTTAAATTGAAAGATTACCATGTGTTTCATAAAAGGTTAGACATTGAACTTAGTTGATGAAATGCTAGATATTGAGTTTGGTTGAAGAAAGGTAAAGACATTAAAATGAGTTATGAAAATGGGTCATGAAAGGTTAGGACATTAAAATGAGTTATGGAATTAGTTGATGAAAGGTTAGAATGTAAAATAGGTTATGGAAATGGATGATGAAAAGTTAAGACAATAAAATGAGTTATGGAAATGGATGATGAAAGGTTAGGATATTTAAATGGATTACAAAAATGGATGATAAAAAGTTTAGGCATTAAATGGGATTATGAATAAATGCTATTATAAAAATGAATGATTTGGTAAGCAAGAGTGTAATAATGAATGCTATTATGAAATGAATGTATTGGTAAGCCAGAGTGATATAATGAATCCTAGTATGAAAAAATGATTTGGTATGCAAGAGTGATATGATGCATGCTAGTGTAAAAGAATGGAATTAGTAAACAAAAGTAGCAGATCCATGAATGTTATTATGAAAATAGATAAATGATGTGAATGAGTAGTTGTGATAATGGGTTAGAAATAATTGGGTATTGACCTAGATATCTTTTTGAATATTAGGAGGGGCATCTGAAGTGAGATATGCTAAGAAGAGCTCACATGGCAGGAGCATCAGGTATGCATCCACTGCCATACCTTATCTTGTTAAGGAAATGTTTTGTATATTTATTTTTACATAGATTCAATGCAAAATATGGAACATGAATCCAACTAGAAGCACAAAATATAAATAAATAAATAAAAACTAAGTTGGCCATATAAGTAGGGGATATTTTGAATGATTAAGCTAGTCACAATAATAAGGGCTAATATGTAAAAACTAAGCTGGCCGCATGAGCGGGAGATTATTTTTAATGATTAAGCTGATCATAATGGTGGGGGTTAATATGTAAAAATTTAGTTGGTTGCATCTGTGAGGGCTATTTTGAAAAATAAAGCCGACTATATGAGAAGGAGCTATATTGAATGATTAAGCTAGCCATAATGGCAAGGGATAATATGTAAAAATTAAGTTAGCTGCATAAGTGAAGGCCATTTTGAATGATTAAGCCAACCATAACGGCGAGTGCTAATATGTAAAAATTAAATCATTCGCATGTGTAAGGCTATTTTGAAAAACTAAGTTAACCATATAAACGAGAGTTATTTTAAAAGATTAAGTTGGCCATAAATGACAGGGGCTAATATGTGAAAATCAAGCTGGCTATCATGGTTGGGGTGTTAATACAAAAATGAACTGAATGAAATGTCAAGAGTTAAGAAATGACTTAAAATACCAGTTATGGTTATTGAAATAGTTAAATGGATACATATTTGATGCAATCATAAACTATATATTTAAATGGTGGTGTAATAAGTAATAAAAGGAGGGGAGGCTGAACTTTTGATTAAGAGAATGAATTACACTAGACATGTAGCATAATTTGTACATGCTTGTGAATGGAAAATTAATCTTATGTTTACTCTTTAAGGTTGATAAAGATACTAGTTGAAATTGTTATTTACATATTTAAAATATATTCTATATTTTCATGTGTTTTAAAGGTATATCCCTTCTATCACAACAACGTTGATACCCGGCTTTGGTTAACATAGGTTTTCTTATTAGGTAGACTTTTGTATAAATTAAAATATGTTATATAAATAAATCTATTACATATAGATTTTATGATAAACTAAAAAAGAAGAAGGGAAATGATGAATTATCACATGTTGATGATATTGTATGTTTTGAAGTAAATGTTATGGTTGTTATCTTATATATATAAAAAGTTTATAAACATGTTTTTGATGAATTTGATGGATGGTAAGCCTGAGACCATTTTTGAGATGACATGTTATGATTTGAGTTTAAATGGTAGGGCTTTTATATAGGAGAAACTTCGTTGAAATTCAAGAAAGAAAAATAATTTACAATCCATTTTGCAATAGTATAATTAATTAAAAGATAAAACTTGCTTAAGAAATTTTGGTTGTTACTATGTGTGTGTCCCACTCCGGTCACTATTGGTAACCTTCCTTGGTATTATTGAGTTTTGATGGTAGAGCTTTTATATAAGGGAAACTCTACTAACACTCAAGAAAAAAAATTTATAGTCCATTTTGCAATAATCTAATTAATTGAAAGATAAAACATACTTAAGAAATTTAGGTCATTACATCACATGTGTCCCACTCTGGTTACCATTGGTAACCTTTCTTGATATTATTAGATTCATCTCGCAAGATCTTTTTGAAGATACCAAGGGGGTCATCATTAAAGCTTCAACATGCCTCTGGGTTTCATTCATTCATTCATTTCCTTCTCTCTCCCTTTTCTTCCTTGGAATTTATTTGAGTCAATTTTAACTATTTCATTAAAATGTTATTGTTTCTAATCGTGAATTTTACCAAATTGTGCTATTCATAATTTTTTTTTACCAGTGATAATTTGCAATTTTTTTCTTGGAATAATTACAAAAAAAAACTTTCTATAATTTGATTATTTTTTAATTTTCTTGTTATATCTTGAGAAATTATACTTTACATCTTGGATCCAACATGAATTTCAAAAAGGATCATAAGATGAAATTTCCCTCATATATAATAGACATGAGAAAAGTATGGAAATGATATATCACACACTTACACTCTCTCTTGTCCTATTTTCTCTCTCTAAAAAATCATAGTTTCTCTTTTCCATTTGTTTCTGCAATTTGCTCACTTCATTGACCAAATCCTCATTTGTTTCCGCTTCCTCATCCTGGTAACTTGAAAGCTAAAATAATAGGTAGAACTCATCCCTTTAATTTATTTACAACTAAAGGGTTTTGGGACGCAAAAGGGTTTCTTGGATCTTTTTAAACAATTTGAATTTAAGGTTAGGATCCTAAAGTCTTTTCTTGGTGGATTAATGGGGAGATGGGGTTTGTATGGGTTTTTCTTGTTTAATAAACATTAATTCAGGGTTTTTTTCTTTTTTAGATTAACGTGAGTGTCCGGGTCAATTTGCGCGTACCTCGAGTAATCCCACAAGCCCTAAAGTTAACGACCATGTAAGTTTTCAATGACCCTGAGGTTTGTGAGACTCGAACTGATGACCTCTAGGGAGTAAATCCAGAGCCTGACCAATTGATCTACACCCTTTAGGGTTTATTTATTTATTTTTTGATCAAAATGTAAGTATATATAACAGATAAAAAATATACAAGGTTGGAAGACCAACGGGTTCGAATACAAAGATATACAAAAAGGGAACAAGTTCCCTAATAAAACTATACATCAAAGACAAGAAAACAAAGCTAGCAAGCTAAAAGAATTAGCTAACAACGGTTAAGAAATGAACCAAAGGGATTACAAGGTTCCCAACCTAACACAAAGCAATAGTCAAGGCAAGGAGTCGCCTTGAGCAACAACAAGAGTAGAATACACAAAAAGAAATTTGAACTGAGAGGCAAAGCTACAATAAACACCATGCACAACAGCTAGGACCAACAATAAAGATCCATCAAAAATATATGCAGGCAGCGTAATCGGCTGCAGACCGAAGGGAAAAGATCATCTCACAAGATTATTCCTCAAAAACAGCCACCAAAGCAGTCATCCCACATGCATTAGATAAGGTGGTTGCTATCAAGAAACTACAGGATCATGTAAAATAACACCTGAAATTTCCAGAATAGATAGGCAACCAATGAACAAGTGTTCTAAAAAACCCTTCTATTCATTTCTTCCCAGATGAGGTAGACAACAATGCTGAGGGAGACCCTTTTCATTTTGGCAACAACAGTTCCCCCCTGTGATTGATGCCTCTAATAGCACTAGAAAGAGTAGACATGCCCTTGTTAATCCAAAGCCAAGATTTAACCTTCTTCAACAAGAGAGATGTCCAACTGCAAGCAAAGAAAAGATGGATGTGGCTCTCCTCGTGGTTATGACAGAAAATACATCTAGCATCAGTATCCATAAAGTGCAGCCTATCTCTTGTTCTTAGTCTCCCCTATGAAGCCAACCAAAGAATGAAACTATGTCTTGGTAAACACCAAGGCTCCCAAACAATATTTGCCCAATGACACCGAGGTTCCTTTGATTCTCAGGTGTTCATAAGTGCTAGCTGAGAAAGGCTCACTAAGTCTTTCCTAACTTTGCATCATGGAGATCACTGCTGATTGGCCTTCACAATCCTCAAGGAGCTGATCCTATAAAGAAATAAAGGACTTTCATAGCGGTGAGGAGGTTTTCTGAAAAGGAACCGTCCAAATAGAGGCATTCTGCAAGTAAAAATATGCACCCATCTAATCCATATGGAATCAGATTTCAAATGAATATTCCATAGCTGCTTTGCAATAAAATAATTTTTCTTTGCCTTTATATCATATAGGCCTAAACCTCCTTCATTCTTTGGTAAGCATATGAACTTCTAGGCAACCAAAGCAGACCTGCTTCTAACTGTGTTACCAGTCCAAAGAAAATTCTTGCATATGCATGTAATTTGGTTGATGACGATCTCTGGCATAGAAAAAATATTGAGCCAAAATTGCACGATACCGAATAGAACTGATCTAATCAATTCCAGCCGCCCAGCATAGGATAAGTGTTTGCCAATCCAGCTTTGAATTGCAGATTCAAGTTTATGCAGGAAGGGGAGAATTGGCTGGATAAAAGCCTATGGGGACTGAAAGGGACTCCAAGGTATTTGAAGGGGAAGCAACCTTCAGAAAAGCTAGAATCTTGGAGGGTGCTCTGCTTCGTGTTGTCTCAAAGGCATATAATTGCTCCAGAAGGATCCGAACAGAAGATCTATCCCCCCAACAGAACAAAAGAATATCATCAGCAAAGGCAAGGTTACAAATACCTTGGAAGGCACATTTTGGATGAAAATGGAAGTCCATCTATTGGGTAGCTATCTTTAGCATATGTGAAAGATACTCCATTCAGATTAGAAATAAATAAGGTGAGAGAGGATCATCCTGCCGAACTCCACATTTCCTAGGGAAAAAACCAAAGAGGCTACCATTGATAGCAACAGAGAAAGAAGAGGTTTCCACACACAGCATAACGAGATGGACAAATCTCTGTGGAAAGCCCAGCAGATGAAGAAGCTATCTGAGAAAAGTCTATTGCACCGAATAAAAAGCTTTCTTGAAATCAATTTTGATGAGGCACTGGGGGAAGTTATCTTTCTGCCATAATGTCTGAGAAGCTCTTGAGCCAGATTTATGCTATCTATCATATTCCTTCCTCCAAGAAAAGCATTCTGAGCTCGACCGATGATGTCTTGAAGGACATGGCTCAATCTTCTAGCTAGAATCTTGAAAATCACCTTGTATATCACATTGCAACAAGAGATTGGTTTGAAGTCACTAGCTGAATTAACGTTTGCAGATTTTAGGATCAGAGCTATAATGGAATGGTTGATCTGCCTGAGGATCTAGCTAGACAAAAAGAAGTCTTTAACTACCGCATAGAAATCAACCCTAACAATGTCCCAAGATTTCTTGAAGAAGAGAGATGAATATCCATAAGGTCCAGGAGCCTTGTCATTACCAATGCTAAAGAGAGTTAGGTTGATTAATGGAGGAGATCAAGATATGGTCTTGATTAATAGGTTTATCTTGGTTTTTGAGTCTTAGGTTGCTATCAAATTATGAGCTTTAAATCTTAATCAATGAAATTTTAGAGGTGATCTTTATAATTTTTCACGAAACAAAAAAAATCATTGATCGGAAAAATTACGAGGCTGGAAATAAATAATAAGTATTAGTTTTAAAAACGCTCATTATTAGGATTATGACCGCAAATAATTTTTCATCACAACATAGGCTTCCACACTCCTGGATGATTTCTTAGTTTCTAATTTTTCTGTGGATACATGAGGAAAAATCTACCGGACATTTTCTCTTTGTATGGATAAGTTGAGCAGAGTTGTCATGTATAGGTTTCTTCATGAACACAAGGGAGCTTCAAGTTGAATTTTCTAGAAGTGGAAATACTTCATCCACTGGTTTGCTAATTAGAGTTAGAAAGTTATAAACTTTGAAAACCTTGAAAAAAATTAACATTGTACGTACTAGAAGAACTCAGTACTGTCATTCTTTATCTTTATTCCTTTCTTGGTTACAAATCTTGTATTCCATGCTCCTGTGAAAACTTTTATGTAAAAAGATTTAAGGCTTTCGAATAGAGATATGTTAACGATCCATCACGGGAATATATCTCTTAACAATCCATCTGGAATTTTGAGCTGATAAGGGGAGATGAAAATAGAGTTATGTTCAAGGAATTTAGAATTTGTTTGATTAAGTTTCTGAAAAGGATTTGTGTTCATGGGATATTTTTATTTATGAGTATTATGGATAACATTGTTGTAATTATAATTATGAATGATAATTTTATTGTTTTGAGGCTCCAAGTGCTCTTTAGTAATTAAAATGAATATAATGAAAAAACTTGTAAACACTCAAACATTTACTTTTATATTTTTTTTAACAAATGAAGTTGAGGATGTAAATTATCATTTCACATGTACATCTCATAATATAAATTATAATTTTTTAAAATACGGTAGGAAAGTGAAAACATGACTAGGAGATTTTTTTTGTGCATATATATATATATGTGTGTGTGTATGCGTGAGAAAAACACTGTATATTTACTATGAATATAGATTCATTGTATTGTGAACGATATTGTAGTGTCGTAGTAGCGTTGTCTTTGTTGTTTTTTTTATAAAAAAAAATATTGTTGGGGACGTTTTCTTTTTTGTTTTCTATACCAAAAGTTTGTGGATCTGGCTTGGTAGTCAGATCTAAGTTGCTTCCAACAGGTGCTAAGTCTGACTTGGCAAGCATGAGAAACGCATTGTACATTTATTGTGGACATAGACTCTTTGCACTGTAGTGTGAACCACACTATAAACATAGAATGTTTGCACTGTGGATGACACCGTAACGCTATGAGGGCGTTGTTTTTGCTGTTTTTTGTCAAAAAGTGTTGCTATGGGACATTGTCTTTTCTGCACCAAAAGCTAGTAAGTCTGGCTTGACAGGCAGACCCAATCCAAATCGCTTCTAACAGGTGTTAGATCTGGTTTGGCAGCCAGATCCAATAATATTGGGTTTGGCTCGCAACTTGTATAGAGTTTTACAGAAAAGACAATTTTTTATTAACAATGCATCCTATATTTATAGGATTGGAGAAGTGCAGTATATATAGGACTATACAACGTAGGATAAGATGAGAGTGATACAGGGGATAAGATATAGCTAATCTAAGGATAGAAATCAATAACTGTTACAACTGATCTAGTCATAGAGATCAATGCTGTGATTTCCTTTACACGCCCCCGCAAGATAGGCGTTCCATCAGATAAGCCTATCTTGGAGCATAATGTATGAAATTTCTGACGAGACAAAGCTTTGGTGAGGATATCGGCAAGCTGATCGTGAGTGCTGACATGAGATACATGGAGCATTCCTTTAGAAACTAGATCACGGACAAAGTGAAGATCAATTGCAATGTGTTTCATCCGTGAGTGTAGTACAGGATTAAGACTTAATTGAGTAGCACCAATATTATTACAAAATAAGTTTGGAGGTTTGGTTATTAGAATACCAAGTTCATGAAGTAAAGAACGGATCCAAATAATTTCTGAAGTGGCAGAAGTAAGAGCCCGATACTCTGCCTCAGTGGAAGAGCGTGTAACTACATGTTGTTTCTGTGTACTCTAGGAAATGGGACAGTCTCCTAGAAAGATAAGGTAGGCAGATGTGGAAACTCTGGTATCCTTATCACCTGCCCAATCTGCATCAGAGAACCCTTGAAGATTGAGATCATTGGTGCGCTTGAGTAGAATTCCATGATGAAGAGTACCTTTTAGGTAACGCAGAACACGTTTGGCAGCAATCCAATGAAGCTGAGATGGTTTTTGCAGAAATTGAGCCAGCTTGTTGACAGGAAATGAGATATCAGGCCGATTCAGAGAAAGATATTGGAGAGCTCCTATAATGTGACGATATGCAGTAGGATCAACAGAAGAAGAGCCATCATTAAGTTGTAGACAATCCTTAGTGGCAAGAGGGGTCTTTACAGTCTTAGCACCATCCATCTTGGTGCGTGTCAGGAGATCACAAATATATTTGTGTTGCGACAGAAATAACCCTTGTTTGACAGAGAACACTTCAACCTTGAGAAAATAATGCAATGAGTTAAGGTCCTTCAATGAAAAGCGAGTGCTGAGGTGCTTGATAATTTTAGACATAGATGCAGAATCACTTCCAGTGATTAAAAGATCATCCACATAAACCAGAAGGAATATTGTAACCCCATCACATGTGTAAATAAATAAGGAAGAGTCAGACTTGGACTGTTGAAATCCCAACTGAAGAAGAGAAGTGCGCAATTCTTGGTACCAAGCACGTGGGGCTTGTTTTAAGCCATAAAGAGACTTCTTTAACCTGCAAATATGAGAGGGCAGAGTAGAATCAATGAAATCTGGAGGCTAAACCATAAATACATTCTCTTGTAGTTGGCCATGCAAAAATGCATTATTCATGTCAAGCTGTCGAAGTGGCGACTTGTTGTTAAAAGCAATAGAGAGAACAGTTCGAATGGTCACTGATTTCACAACAGGACTGAAGGTCTCAGTATAGTCAAAACCATGTTGTTGATGAAACCCCTTGGCAACCAGTCGTGCTTTGTAGCGAGAGATATTGCCATCGGAATTACGTTTAATTCGAAAGACCCATTTGCATCCGATAGGTTTAATGGTGAAGCTAGGTGGAACAAGCTCCCATATGCCGTGTTTAACCAAAGCAGTAAACTCCTCAGACATGGCATTGCGCCACTTTGGATCCTGTAATGCTTGAGACACACAGGTTGGCTCTATAGGTGAAGGAAGAGGATATTTGGTGGCAAGGTAAAGTTGTTTTGGTTTATGAATATTATTCATAGATCTGGTGGTCGTGGGATGTGTACGAATGGGTTGTTGTGAGGCTGCAGGACTGGTATGTGGATGGATGTCTGTAGATGAAGGTTGTGTTGGTGGAGGAGAAGGTAAGGATGAAGCAGTAGGAGAACTAGTTAGCACGGTGGTAGTCGAGGACGGTGGCAATCCAATGGAAGGCACTGCTGGTATATGAAGATCTTGTGCTTTAACACCTGAAATTGACAGAGAAGGCATAGTGACAGGGGCAAAGGTCAAAAAGGGAAAGTGACTTTCATCAAAAACCACATGGCGAGACAAGTAAATGCGTGAGGAATTAAGATCCATACATTTATAAGCACTTTGTGTGGTTGAGTAACCGAGAAACAGACAAGGCATGGATTTTGAGTGTAGTTTACTAGTTGTGTAAGGTTTTAACCATGGATAACATTGACAACCAAAAATACGCATTTTTGTATAATCAGGTAAGCGACCAAATAGACACTCAAATGGACTTCGATTTTGTAAAACAGAAGATGGCATGCGATTTATCAAGTAAACCGCTGTCTGAAAAGTATAGGACCAATAGGATGGAGAGAGATGTGCTTGACTTAATAGAGTTAATCCTGTTTCAACAATGTGACAATGACGTCGTTCACCGGTGCCATTCTGTTGAGGGGTATGGGGAGCTGTGGTTAGCCAACTAATGGAATTAGAAGAGAGATAGTTGTGAAGAGCATAATATTCTCCCCCATTATCAGAGTATAAATGCTTGATTTGAAAACCAAACTGTTTTTCAAGCAAACCTTTTAATTGGCAAAAAATGGAGCGAACATCACTTTTTCGATGAATTGGAAATAACCAACAATATTTGGTAAAATGATCAATAAATAGTACATAAAAACAAAATCCATCAATTGATGTTGAAGATGCAGGCCCCCAAAGATCTGTATAGATGTATTCAAGAGGATGAGTACTGGTAAGAGATGTAGAAGAAAATGGTAATTTATGACTTTTATTGCATTGGCAAGCAGAACAAAGTGATGGTAAGGAAGGACGAGACCCGACAACAGGAAGAGAAAAACGACGAATAATAAAATCAACAATTTTATTTGACGGGTGCCCAAGTCGTTTATGCCATCTGTCAGATGTTGTTCGTTCACCAACAAATGCTAAAGCAGAAGATTGGATTGCAGCAGAGGGCATTGGCATTGGATAAACACCATCCTGACATTTACCGCGAAGAATAGTCGCCCCCGTGTTTCGATCCTTCACAAGAAAATAAAATGGATGAAACTCAATAGAAACATTATTGGAACGAGTGAAATTATGAACAGAAATCAGATTCTGATGAATATTAGGAACACAAAAAATATCTGTGAGTTTAAAGGATTTTGAGGCAGAGGGAAGAGTCATAGAGCCAACATGGGTGACTTGCAAACCTGAGCCATCGCCAATGACAACTTGATCAGTGCCATCATACTCTGAGTGAATAAACAAATTAGCAAGATCAGAGGTAATGTTGTGAGAAGCAGCTGAATCCATAAGCCATTTTTTATCTTTGGTCCCACTAGACGATGCACAATTCACAGACTTATTACTAGAAACCACACGACAGGTCTTTGCTGAGTGGCCAACTTTGTCATATAACTGACAAATAATTTGAGGCTTACCAAACCATTCTCGACGACTATGCTGATTATGGTTGGTGCGATTTTGTTTGGAGAAACCATTGTTAGAACGTTGGTTACGATGAAATTTGGAGTGCACTTGACAACGTTGAGTGTTGTTTGCAGTAGCAAAAAGTGATAGAATTTAAAGCTTCAATACGTTTTAGATAGCTTTCGTGGGAAACCAACATATCATGAATTTCTTTAAAGGTGAGAGAAGACTCACGATTTCGAATGAGTGCTGCAATGTCACGAAATTCAGAGCTAAGACCATTTAGAGCATAGAGGGTTATGTCATCTGCTGAGATTGGGGAGTCAATCACTGCAAGTTCATCAATAATAACTTTGATGGTATGAAGGTAATCTGAGACTGAGCGAGACTCTCTCTGAATAAGAGTTAAATTTTCCTTAAGTTGCATAACACGAGAATGTGAGCGATTGGCATACAATCGTTGCAATTTAGACCATGCATCATGAGCAGTAGATGAAGCAGCAATGAGGGGCATAACTGATTCAGAAACAGATGCAAGAATGGCATGAAGTGTCAGCTTGTCTTGCCTCAGCCAACGCAAAAAGGCTGGATTTGGAGCATTTGTAGAGGCTGAGCCATCAGGGGAGATGTTTGGAGGAAGCGTTGATGATGGGTAGATAGCAGTGCCGTCAATATAACCCTGGAGATCATAGCCTATAAGCAAGGATGTCAGTTGGGCACGCCATAACGGAAAATTGGTGGAGGTCAATTTCAAAGGTAATTGAGAGCCAGCATTGAAGGCAACAAGAGTAGTCTCATTATTGATAAAAACTGACTCAGGTGATGTAGCCATTTTGAAAGAAAATCTCGTTAGAGGAAGAAGCTATGATACCATATAGAGTTTTACAGAAAAGACAATTTTTTATTAACAATGCATCCTATATTTATAGGATTGGAGAAGTGTAGTATATGTAGGACTATACAACCTAGGATAAGATGAGAGTGATACAGGGGATAAGATATAGCTAATCTAAGGATAGAAATTAATAACTGTTACAGCTGATCTAGTGATAGAGATCAATGCAGTTACAACTACGTGATTTCCTTTACAACCCAATCTAATAATATGAGGTCCGGCTCGCAGCCAGACTCAGATATGTTCAATTTTATTTTTTTACCTTTTTATATTTTTTTTCTCTTATGTAATTTTGCTTTCATATAATAACGAGAAAATAAAATAATAAGATTTTTTTTTATTGTATAAAAATTAAGTGATGATAATTTTTTTATTTGAGATTGGTTACTTAATTTTTTTTTCTTTTAATAGAGTTGGTTCTGCTGTTGAATACGATCCAATCGTATTAAGCCTGCTATTGACAGCATTCAATTGAGTTGGTTACCGCCAAACCAAAAACAAATTAATACATTCTCTATGTTATTAATATTTTTTTAAATTTATTATTGACCGGTACGAATCACCGACGATTATACACAAGTGTGTGTGTGTGTGTGTGTCTATATATATATGCACTCCTCATATGCACATGCCATGGTGTTAATAATAAGTAATTTTATCAATTAGCAATAAATAACTGGCTGACCTCGAAGGACAAAACCGAACAGAAGGCCTACAACCTCGAAAT
>Ga0325414_1005219_pt1 | contig 13696 bp, 9 predicted proteins | sample PopdelMetagenome_8_FD_206183 | JGI IMG/M metagenome (GOLD analysis project Ga0325414, IMG submission 206183) | Populus deltoides microbial communities from Bellville, Georgia, United States - Leaf-PdKOR-R3 | ecosystem: Host-associated > Plants > Phyllosphere > Phylloplane/Leaf | place: USA...
ACCTGATCAACTATGATAGAGATTGGAGTTTTTCATGGATACTAATTTCAAGAAAAATTATAAAGACAATGATAAAAAGCAGGACATACCATCTCGTGAGGTATACAAATGTTTAGCCTAATATACCTTCCTTCCAAAAGGTGAAGACTTGGGGAAAAAAATTGAGCAAGTGATATCTAAGAAATAGGACAAAACATTTAGGCCTAAAAGACCAACTAATAATGATTAGTATAAACACCAACCATAATAAAAACCATTAAAACCCAATGATTAAAAAGATGATGACCATATCAGCAACCATCATCTCCCAGATTCAGAAAGGAGATGGAAACAAAGATAGTTGTTCAAAGTTTAATTTAGGAGAATACAACACATAAATATATTAAAAAGGAAAGGTGAAGCAAAACCATATGCCTTACCAAGAAAATAAGGTTTGGATGTTGAACATACCAGTAAAGTGGCCCAAGACATGATTAAAAAAAATCATGACATTTTATAACACATCAACGATGATATTAACAAATTTTTTTATTATATTTAAAATTAACTTAAAATTAAACTTCTGATACAAAGTAGGTGATAAAACAAGTAATCTTAAAAAAAGCAGTGAGTTTTTACATGAGTGTTTGTTTTTGCATAATAATTTATTTTTTAAATTGTTTTCCACATGAGAAAATATTAAATCGATATTGATATATCAATATATTTTAAAATGCATGATGAATGCTAGTGCATCAACTTTCACTTTTATCGTAACAAAATACATGGACTTCTAGATTTTTCTCATTTTTCTACATCAAGGAACAACCATTGATTAAGAAATATTTGTGTCGAGGCTAATTTGACAAGCTAGGAACCTGTATCCGTATTTTACCTATATTTTTTCTTTCAACGAATTAAACCTCGAGCACAAGACACAAAAAAAAAAAATCATTACAAAAATCTGATGTGAACAAATAACATGTATATACAAGATTAACATGCCTTACCAATACATGTTAATCACGTATATATTATGTATATGAGTGTATTTAATATAGTTATACAAAGTGATAACTAATCTTTATATTATTATTTTGATATTTAGTTCTAATAGAATTATGTACGGGTTTGAAGCTTAGTATAAGTAAGGCAATCTTAAGAGTGCCTTGACCTCTGTGTCAATCACGTGCTCAAATTTGGATTGTAACATGATTAAAATTCACTAAATTTATTGAAAAGATATATTTTGGGATTTTTTCTATTTTTTGGATTATATATAAAAAAAATGGGTGAAAATTATGTTATGACACTAAGATCCACTTTAGGATATATTATAGTATGATGGTATAATTAATCAAGGATGATGTGCTTCCCATCCATTTCTTCCATGAAAGTTTAAGCATTGCAACCTTTTTTTAGTATATGAACTTAGATGGGAACAAGATTAAGAAATGGAAGAGTCTGGCTATTACATTCATGCACTAGTATAAATTCAACATGAAAGCAACACATAACTAATCAAGCTTGTATACAATGAAAAAAGAAGGCCAAATAATCAGTGAAAGCATATGTCTGGTGTTGGAGAGAAATGGTTATCGTATCCAAATACCTCTCTTGAAAAATGAATTGGTCTCTTTCTTTATAAATACCTTCAAGAGTTTATTATATAAAGCATTTGTTGGGAAATGGATTTACTAGTTTTGTTGATATTGTACAACATTCGAGTTGATCATCCACTCATATTTATTTATTCATAATGATTTTAGGTCACTTTGATATACATAGTATATACAAGATCCATTTTACTTTATACATCTGAGTAATGTTCTGTGGCCATCCAGCATCACAACATAAATATACAATTCAACTTATCTTCTCTTTCCCACACATTTCTTCACTTATATATAGCCCACATTTTGCTTCATGTTTGGCCATTATATATAACCTTCATTACCTTATATTCAGGGTACCTAAATAGCCTTTAGCATATCACATTTAACTATTGAAATAACCTTTGTTTCATGAACTATCAAACCATTAATTAGCCACCATTCACATCACATTTGGTGGTTTAACCAATTATTGTTCATACTATAATGGGTTGTCATAGCAACCCTCATTTACAATTGAAATAGGTTGCCAAATAGCCACCATTTTCACTTGAAGTGAGTCATCAAATTTGCCACTATGTTTACTTATAATGGGTTACTGAACAACTTTTATTATACCTTATAAGGAGATACCATTGCAGCCACTATTCCTTTCATGAATGGGTTGTCAAAAAAATCTCTCTTCTCATCGTTATAAGGCTTTTCTGATTGTTACCATTCAATATACTCTTAGCTTGTTAAATCATCTACCTTCACAGTTTATTATTAAATACTCACTATTCCATCATCAATGGAATGTAAAACTAGTTGTCATTCACTCCATAAATGGTTAGCTAACAATCATTTTTCGTGTTATTAATAAACTGTTGCATCAAACATCATTTGTTACCTCAATTATAAAGTTTGTCAGTTTTAATCCAGTCCTTTTTTTTTCTTCACTATTATAAGAATTGGTCACATCCTTTTTCCCTAAACATCCAAATTCCAACTCGATATCAGATCTTAGTCTCCTTCCATTATTTTCCATAAAAAATCAATTCCTTTCCCTTGGTTTCACAATATCTATTTTGCATTTACTTCCATGCTATCAACCATTGATTCACCATCTTTACAACCTATTATGAACTTCTCATCCTTAACAGCCCTCCTCCGCTCTTCCGCTCCACTATACAATCTTGATATTAGTAGACTTAATATCATTAGTCACCACTCTCGTGGTCGACAAATCAAACAATCTCGATATTAATTTAGACTAATATCATTAGTTACCATCTCATGGTAGACTAATCACCCAAAACTGGTATCAATATTAACTAATATCATTAGCCTCCAACTCGTGGTAGACTAATAGATCATTCTTAATATTTATAGTAGTTAATATCATTAGTCTTTATCTTGTGGTTGATTAATCAATATTGATATTAACATTAGTTAATTTATCTCAATCCAAGTTCATTTTTTTCTGTTATAGGCTGAAAGTACACTTTTAATTTTCATGGAATTCCTTTCATATTTTTCTAATTCAAGGGTCATTATAACATGTTTTTTGTTCAAGTCCAACCATGATATAACACAACATCACATTCAAAATCCCTTCTCTTTCATTTCCTAACAAAGGTTGGATTTAACGTTCAATGTTTTGTTCTAAATCAATATCCTATATATATTCATACAATTTTGATGCATAATTCTACACAATAATTCAAGTAAATCTTCACATAATCCATGCTTCTCTTTATCATATTCATAAATTTTAGCCAACTAAGCTTTTGTCTCTTTTAAAATTTTCTCCATTTTCCTATAGTGTTTTCATACATTAAAACATCATTCAAAACCATTTTTTTCACATGTTCTTCAACAAAATCATTCACTTTGATTCAAAAGGTCTCAAATAACCTCTTACCCATTAATGGTCGAACCTACCAACACAAACCCATAGACTTTTCCTTTAATTTCTACCATGGCTTTACTCTAAACAACATGTATTACATAGTTTAACAACTAATTTAACATAATCTTATCTCATCAAAGGTTCTCAAGCAAAACCCTAGCTTTCTTTTACATCAAACCATATTTATCAAAAATTCTCAACGAAAACAAAGTAATCACATGTAAAAACACTTACCTAAACCTTTAGGAAGAACATAAAATGGTTTTTAAGACAATTCCTTCCAAAATCTTCACTTCTCTCTCTAAGATACATACTTTCTCTCACTAGTTTTCATCTTTTATCCTTGATTTTCACCCCTTAAAACCTCTCTTGATTTGATTTTTCTCTCCAAAAGACTACCAAAATTTCTTCATAAATAATGTAATCTCTCTCAATTTAGTGGAAGAAATCAAGATCAACGCTTCCTTTGTTCATTTCAGTTGATTGGTTATTTTAAAGGGTGCAGGAGATGATATGTTTCACTTATTTATAGTTTCCCCCCTCCTTAATTGACCATAGGTAGTTTTCATGGAACTTACCTGGTTACTAATGCTTTTTTGCACAATATTTTTATTAAATTCCTTCCTCATTGTCCCACTACTACTTGAGACCATTTTCTTATTTCAAAACATATTTATTTGATTTTTTTCATCATTTATTTCTTTTTCGAACTTATCATCATTTCATAGTAACGTTACTAATTCTTAACCAGGGTTTACACCAACACTTTTTCGAGCAATTCTTTCTTAACTTTGATTCCTCATTACCATTATAATTCATCGGAATCATCTTCTTATTCTAAAAATACATTTATTTTAAATCTTCATTATTCTTTTATTTGTCGAAACTTGTTATCGATTTTGTCGACATTAAGATTTTTAAACTAAAATTTATAATCCTTATTTACACTTCAACAATACCTTTAAATTTATTCATAAAGGTAATCCTCTCCATTACATAACATATTTATTACTATTATTATCCTTTATTCATTTCTCTTCATCCTAAATTTGCATTACTCATTGGGGTCTTACTACCTTTAGTCCTAAGTTTATGTGGAGGATTACAAATAGTCTATCAACTCATGCCAATAAATAATCATTAGGCTTATGTCGGGCTCATTGAACCTACCCTAAATCCTAGGAAAGGTCCCTGGATAATGTCTCATTATGATTCATATATCCTATTGTAACCAAGTTTCACTAGTATTTTTTGTTGAATAAAGATTGTATGCCTCAGTCCTATCCAGACAATGGCTTCTATGGGTTTATCTACTTGGAAATGAGATGTAGACTTAAAGGTCCCTTATGTGCTATTTAAAAATCATCTATTTTCATTTTAATTTTAGTTAGTTGCCCCTCATCAGTGTTTATACATATTGGTATTATGAATTGTGTTTGTATTACCCCAACAAGTAGACAACTTATTCAAAGTTAAAATATTCAAGTCTCATATAAATGAATCATCTTATTAGCCTTAATTGACACCTAAGAGTAACGACTTTTAAGGATTCATTTATATTAGAAATTGTTGATGGATAATTAATTAAAAATGTTTGACGCATTTTAAAAGAAGACTTTAATTTTTGAAATTCAAATTACAAGTTAAAGGAGTTACTCTCAATCAAAGCTCCTTAACATTGTAAGTGAATAACATTAAATTTTTTTTATTAGAGATTAAGCAAATATGATTTAGTAAAGGAGATATTTATAAAAATATTAGAATATTGGTCTTTTAAAGGCCTTTTAATATAGGTCATAACCCTTAACGAATTTTGTAACCAAGATACAAAAACTATCAAATATGAATATGCATGCATGGATTAGGAAACATTTTCATATGTTATTTAAATCGACTAAAAATCTAAATATGCTTCTCACGCAAAGGAAATGATATTATAATGTTGGAGATGATTATGACATGAATAAGGACACGTGAATTAGAAAGATACAACTTGAGGGATTCGACTAAAATGCAAACAAAAATATCAATCCAATAGTAAAAATTATTCAATATAAACTCATTGACACACATCAAAATCAACCATAAAAAAATCATTCAAGATATGTTTAGGGTTTGAAATTGACCTTTAAAGAAAGGGAAGATGTTCATCTATCATGTAGTACTCAAGTTCCACTAGTAATGTTTTATGAATAAAGATTGTATACATCAGTTTTATCTAGACAATGACCTCTATGGATTCATCTACTTGAAAATGAGATCTAGTGACATGAAGGTCCCTTGTATGCTATTTAAAAATCATCTCTTTCCATTTTAATTTTAGTTGGTTTCCCCTCATTAGTGTTTATACACAACAATGTTATGATTCGTGTATGTATTACCATAACAAATGGACAACTTATTCAAATCCAAGATATTCACATCATGCATAAATGAATCACCTTATCATCCCTAATCAACACCTAAGAATAACAACCTTTAAGGGTTTATTTACATTAGGAATCATTAAAGGATAACTAGTTGAAAAAGTTTGATGTAATTTAAAAGAAGACTTTTAATTTTCAAAAATCAAATTAAAAGTTAAAGTTGCTACTCCTAATCAACATTCAAAGTATGACTTATTAAAGTTCATTTTCCTTAAACATTGTAGGTGAATAATATTAAATTTTTTTATTAAAGATTAAGCGAACATGATTTATTAAAGGAGATATTTATGAAAACACTAGAATATCAGCCTTATAAAGGACTTTTAATATAGGCCAAAACTTTTAACGAATTTTGTAACCAAGATATAAAAATCATCGGATATGAATATCAATGCATGAATGAGGAAACATTTTCATATTTTATTTGAATCAAAAGTTTATAGTTCGACTCTTTACAAAAGTTTTAGATTTTCTTCTAAGCTTTCCAACGTATATAAGTTTTTTTTTTTTTTTTTTACTTTTGTAACTACAAATAGAGGCTAAAATCAGAAAAAGGTTTGAGTTATAGTGAACTTTTAGATAGATTATAAATTATTTGTTTCAATTATGCTTTAAGCTTCAAAATGGTGACTCTTCATAAAGTTTTAGGACTATTTCTTATATTTCCATCAAGATAAATAATGTCGGGAAACCGAGGTGTGTATCTTTAGTTATGACCATAAAATCAAGTAATGTTCTGGTTTGGATAAAGTTTTCAAGGTTGTTTTATGAGGGTTGCAGTTAGATTTTTCTAAGCTATATGATGATGTTTAGAGGCTGGTTTCAAGGTTGGAAAATGGAGGGGGAGTTAGAAAAATAGAGGAAGTGGTGTTAGAAAATGAGAAAAAGGGAGATGGGTCGTCACCTTGATAGGAGTGGAGAGCTGGTTGTTTTCACTTCTTTTTTTTATGGCTAAAATTTTTCTCTTTAATTTAAGCACTTCTTCTTCTTCTTTTTTTTTTAAAAAACATTATTTCTCTCTTCATCTCTTTATGGCTAGGGTTTTTAGTGGAAGATGTGGTTAGAGATTTATATGGGAGAGATAAGGTTAGGTTTTTTGTGTGGTGGCTTTCCCCTCCTTTCTCTACAATTCACTCATTTATTGATAACCCATAAATTTTATCATCTTCTCTTTAGTTACTTGAACCCCAAGTAAATCAATTTTGTTTGGGTCTCTTATTTCTCTTGCTTTACACTTTATCCCACTTGATTTTTTTTTCATTTTATTTTTTTAATACTTGGTCCTCAAGCAACTTATTTTATCTTGATCCTTTATTTTTCTTGATTTGCACTTTACCTCTTTGTCCATTTTGCTTTCTATTTTGAATTTCTCATTTTTTTTCTTCATAAAACAATATTAACATCAATTTGATAAGAAAAGTAACTAAGAAATACAAAATGAATATGAATGTGTCAGAAACATATTTATTTGAATTTTAAAAAAACATTAACAAAAGAAAAATAATTGAAAATAATAGAAAGTCATGGGAATAACTAAATGCATTAAGAACATTTTTTAATGTTTTTTTATTTTTCTTGGATTTCTTGCAGATGTTTTTGAAAAAGTGGGTGAAAAATCAAGTTATGACAATACCAATGCCAATATTGAAGGTGTGAATGGACTGACTATTGAAGACATAGCTTATGACGAGAATATGGTGACATAATAGCCTTTGAATCCCTTAAGTAAGCAAAGTAAGTTGTGATCAACTAAGATGATAAAATAGACACCTAATGTATGTCATCAAATCGTAAATGTTTGGTGGGAAAAGTTGACATAAAGATGGAATGAGTGTTATGTGATCAAACCATTTTTGTTATTAAGTTTTGTGAGCAAGGTCATTAAAACCTTGTGTTTCTAGGATTTATTTTTCATATGTTTTGGAACTACTTTACGTTTTACAATGATATGGTTTTTTTTTTAATTGTTATTCTGAAATCAAGAGATTTTTATGAAATTCATTGGTCAAATTTTAAGACATGTAATGCAAATGCAAGTCTTACTCATCTCTCTTTTTTAATTCTAAAATGTAATTTATTCCTCATAAGTCTCAAAAGGGTGAATTCTTGCTTTGAACCTTCTTTTTTTTCTTGTAATACCTTTTATAAATTTTGAAGAGAAAATTCTTGCTTAAAACATACCCAAGATAAAAAAAAAAAACCAAATGATTTGATGGGTTTGTCTTGGTATCATGTTCATACTATCGAATTGAATTATCAATTCAAAACTTTCACTTTGGCCTTTAGCATGGCTGGAAAAGTGACTCAGCCTAATTTTACTCGTGTAAAAGCTGACAAACTTTCACGTTATATATAGGTGAAAAAGCTCATCAACCTATTTTAAGGAAATGAGGCTAAAAAATTATTATTTTTTTAACAAATAAATAGTATACGTTCAAGTTATGATCCACCACTTCATCTCTAAGGTTAACCTTATGGTTTTCCTGATTAACAATGATTTCAAATAAGACTAATATTTATCAATATGAGCATATTTAGGTTTGAGATGATGAAATGTCATCTTTGTTATGTCTTTCTCATAAAAAAAAAATATATTCGTTACAGTCCCATTTTAAGCCTTAAATATGTTTTGAATAATAACTCAGACTAGGATCGCCCTTTACATCGTAGGCATGTTTTGGAAATTCTCCAAATAGAAGAAAAATGAAAAAGGGATAAATACGATACATAAAAGAGCTAACAAAAAAAATAAATAAAAGCTCTCTATATAGTATCTGTAATGATGGCATAAAGTCCAAAATTAAAGACCAAATGTCAACATCAAATAATGAGATATAATTTGGAGAATTGAGATAAGATCAATCAATAAAATATCAAAATCAAAGCAACAAGCTTGAAAGGTTTTCATGGATAAATAAGTGATATTTTATATATATATATATATATATATATATATATATATATATATATATATATATATATATCACTAATGTATAACTATATATCACTATTTTATAGACCTAAACCTTAGTCTACATAACATGCTTTTAAAAGCTATTTCTTATAGGTGTTAGCTTTTAAAAAGAGAAAAAAAAAGATATCTTTTTTAAAAAAGAACCATACTAGATTGTTTACTGTATATCATTTTTTAAGATATTAAGTCACACATTTTCACCAATGAATAAGCATCAATATAATGTGAAGTAAGACATCTTTTTTTTTTGAAAGCTAAAACTCTCTTTTAGGATCTAACATTTTTTTTTCTAAAATATCCATGAATTTGTTAAAGAGCCCATTTTAGCCATTTATAGCCAAACTTTGAGGATAACAATTGTCTTCTCAATGACACTTAACACCTATTTTGTCATATGCCAACAAATATCTAAAATCACATCTTAGAATTGGAATGTTATCTCTCTAGCTTTTGATTGAGAAATTATTTTTTCCACTCGGTAAAGACACTTTCAAGTTTATATCTCAATGATCTCTTTTCATTGATTAGACCTATACAAACACAATCATTAAGATTTGGTCTCATAACAAAAAAAATATATATAAACTTCATCAAATAAGATGTTTTATAATAAAATTTTCTCGTTTAACGAAGTTTGTAAAGTTTTTAATAAAAATAATGATGACGATGATGATGATATATACATATATCTTGATAACTACTATAAAAGATGAACATAGTTAGATCAGCTGAGGACAATTCTATTTGTTTGGATACATGATGACAATGACAATAACTAATGATTTGGAGAACTCCATCATAAATTATGAGTGGTAGAGGAAACAATTTCTTCATGATGAAAAAGTGAGCAAAGATGAGCAAATATCTTTATGTTGCACTAAGGTTCAATCCTAGGGGGGAAATAAAGCTTTAGATATGAAAATCACTATCTGATGCAACTTCAAGTATAAAGGTCTCGGAACTGGATCGCTTGCTTATAAATTGAATTCAATCAAATAAATAAGTCTTAAATAATGGTCAATTATGTGATATGAAACAAACATTTAAGATGACGCGGAGAAGTTCGCACAATTCATTGAGGACATTTATTTTATGTTGAGGCTGGTCACCTAACAGTTTTAACTTATTTAAATTTCATAAGAAGGTTGATCACTTTACAATTATTAGGTGAAAAAAACAATTAAAAACATGAATAACTATTCTGAAAAAAGGTGAATAAAACAACTTAAAAAAATAAAAGAGTGGGTATTAATTAAAATTTAAATTAAAAAATTAATACAAAGTCAGAAGAATAAAAAAATCAAAGAGTGCATTAATTAAATTTAAAATATAAAATATATCAAAACTTAGGAAAAAAATATGTCAAGCCTATGTGCCTAAGTCTGCATACCTCGCTGATGTTATTTTTTATTTGTGTTTTGATGGAATGGACAACACATTATTTGATCTAGTTTTCTTTGTCTTTTTTCTTCTTTATGGATGATAGGTTGACTGTTGTGGTAAATGGCATATTGTCCTCTGCAATAGTTTTGGTCACTTTTGATGACCAAAAATTCATGGTCTAAGTTTTTTGGACCTTAAAAACTCATTTTCAACTATTTTTTTCACCTTAAAACAACTATAAAACACCATAGAAATTTTTACAAATTCATTTTCAACCCCAAAAAAGGCTTTAATTACTCTAAAATAAAAATTAAAGGAATTAAAAAACCTTACCGATGCTCATCTATTTTTTTGGCATGGCTAAAAGGCAACAACACCTCCATTAAACACCATTTTTTTTAAAAAAAAACCTATTAATACTAAGATTAACTTTTTTATGGCCAGAATATCTACATTTAATTACCTTCTCTTCTTAATATTTTCTTACAATTTTCTCTCTCATCTCTCAACATCTAGAGCATGAATCATAAAAAATAAAATTTTGAATTAAAATGTGAATTACTAAAGTAATTATAAACTTTACTATTGGGAGAAAATTTAAGTTTCGCATATCATTGTTCAAATGGGTCTTTTTTTAAGAAAACTTGGTCTTTCATCTTTTAATTTTGATTTATAATTACAATGGAATATATAAATTGTGTATATGAGAAAATAAAAATAAAAACATATCTCAACATATAAACCGTGCTCATATAATTTAGAATAATAAAATTGTTATTATAAAAATTTAATGACTAAAATGAAAAAAACAATTATAAGAAAATAAAAATTAAAAGATATATAAATCATGCTAATATAATTTAGAATGATAGAATTGCATTTAAAAAGTTTGACCAATTAAAATGAAAAAAAAAGTTCACATTAACAACAAAACCCATTGTGTTTAGTATATTTAGTAATAAAGTAATAATATTAATAGTAATAGTAATATGATTTATTGGAAAGGAAATATCAATATTTTTAATCGCCAATATATTTCAAATTTTATTTCATTTATTATTAGGATATTTTGAGAGAATTAATGTATTTTGCAACCAATTATATAAATATTTCTATAGATTTATAAAATAGTTTTATTTTTTGTTATTAATTGATGGAAATAATTATTAAACATTTAAACATTCCTGCTGCCATGCCAACCTAATATCTGCACCCACACGAAGGCGGACGCGCTATCAATTCTGGCAAACACTACACAAACCTGCCCTTGCCCTTTTTCTTCTATTACAACTAATTGTTTTTTTCCGGCCTTATCTCAGTCATTGCTCTCTCTTGTTTGAAGAGATTCTTGAGAATTCGAATCTATTTTCATATTCTATCTATATATATGTGTACTTTGCATTTAGATTTTATGTTTTAAGCTTTCATAAATAACATGGGTCTAATCGATTTCCCCTTTTATATTCATGGCCTGTTTTCTATCCTTCTTTCTTTTTCATTTCTATAAATAAAACAATTTCATACAGTATGTCTTTTAATCATCATAACAAATAACCCACATGTCTTTATTCTCTTAGATTACGAACTGGATTTGATAGATAGATAGATAGATAGATAGATTCGGTGGGATTAGGAGCAGTTGACAAAGTAAAAATTCCTTACTTGGGTATGGGTATTGGGTGACCCACCCGGCACATTCCTTCTTTCTGGGTTTTTGAGGATTATTATCATATTTGATTTATCTTTTGAAATGTCTGGTGGGACACCAGTTGGCGGCGGTGGATACATCAGGCAGAGACATAGCCAAGGGTATGCCTCAAGTGGTGATGATCTTGAGGATGATGCTTGTTCAAGAGCACAGCCTTTTTCGCCCCCGAATCAGCGAGTTAGGCCTTGGCTTGAGATTGTCGAAAATGTAATTTGGATTGCTTCTGCAATTTTCATCATCTACTTCGGCGACAGACGCTCCAATTTGATTTATCTTTTGTGGCATGACGAACGGATTAGAAGGTAATCAAATTCATTTTCTGTAATCTTCTTCTTCTACTACTATTATCCTTCATTTGTTTGTCTAATATGTTTTGCACTTCTTAGATGCTTATTCAATGTCATCTGCTTAAATCCCGATTCTTGAGGGGGAAAACTATCAATATTGGAAGCGTTCTTGGTAATCTGTATTGCATTTCTTAATATTTCTAAAGAGGCTTCCACATGGTTTAAGCTAGGCAGCATTTAGATGTTTATTCAATCTCTTTCTCTTTCAACGTGTTGTCTTGGTCTATTTCAAGATGAAAATGTTGAAAAACTTGATTCAGATTTCTCAAGTGTATGAGGATATTCATGCATTGGAAAAGGTTGAAGCATGGCAGGATATCCTCGCAGATATAAAAACGAGCCTTGTAAAGTAGTGCTTCTGGGGGTGTGTTTGGGGTTTATTTTCTCACATAATGGGGAGACATTCATACGAAGTTAGATATTTCAGATGTGTATGTTAGGTATCAGAATCATCTTATACTTGAACTTGGAGATAAGGCTCTAATGTGATAAATCATTGCATGTCCTTTTCTTTTTCTTTTTCTTTTTTTGAGAATTTGCACTAGAAACTTGTGCAACTAGGCTTGCTAGAGTGCTTCACTCTTTTGGTTATTTTTTCTAGTCCGTTGAGTCCAGAATTAAGAAGGGAAGAAAATGATATTGTAAGACATGTATGGCAGTAATGGCTTCATTTGAGTTTAATTGTATCCTCATTCAATGGGGTGTAGTACCACTTGTATTAAAAGAATAGTCAATAGCAGATGTTTAAAACCTATAGCAAGATCACAAAACTAAGAGAACAAAATTAGAGAATGAACTCTCTGCAAGTAAATCTCAGCTCTATTCTGATATCAACATTCAGTGTCTTTGAATGTCCAGGCATAGGCGCCAAACCAAATAAAACGTGAAAACCTATTAATTAGTCTTAATTTTTACAGGAAACTAAAATAAACTAAATTCTTATATGACTACTAATTAATAAGTACTTCTGTTCTTAAATAATCATTTAAAGTTAAGGTTCCTAAATAATCAAATCTTAATTTTCACTGTTATCCTTCTCCATGTCCCATTCATTCATCGTTTGATGGAAAATCTCAACCTCTAGTTTTGAAGTGTCATAGCAGTAAGAACTCCATAATCTCACATGCACTTCATTTCCCGAAGTAAAACTCTTGCACTTGATTCCTTTCTTTCGTGTTTAATGGTCACAATAATTTTAGCAATAAGATAGTCTTTTCAGCTACAATATTGAATTTAAGAGGAATAATAAACTAAATGTGATCGGCCTTTTTTCTTTGAAAACTTCAATGATAGAATCTTCAATTTATTTATTTTTTCTTTTGCACAAGATCCTTTGCTTGAAATTCTTCATCCTTGCAATTATGCCCATCTCGTA
>Ga0325414_1005220_pt1 | contig 13695 bp, 6 predicted proteins | sample PopdelMetagenome_8_FD_206183 | JGI IMG/M metagenome (GOLD analysis project Ga0325414, IMG submission 206183) | Populus deltoides microbial communities from Bellville, Georgia, United States - Leaf-PdKOR-R3 | ecosystem: Host-associated > Plants > Phyllosphere > Phylloplane/Leaf | place: USA...
TAGAATTTAAGCTACAATAAATCATGCGCATAATAGAGTTCAAGATAGCTATGAACACAAATTATGCAAAAGTACTTGTTCAAATGACTACAAATATGCATTTCAGCATATTAACTATAATAAAAGACTAATGTTTTACTATAGACTGAATTACCGTGGACTGTGAGTCTTTTAATTGTGAATTCTACTATTTGGTACTGTAGCACTATTTAGCATTGTAGCTGAATTACTATAAATTGTAAGTTATTTCACTATTTAGGTTTGCTCTTTGTTAAAAATATTATGGATTGAAGTAATGTAATGATAAAATTACCCTTGTCACAGAGAGTTGTAAAGACTGTAGAGGGGTGGGGTTATCTTTTTGGTTGGGAAGAAAATGATCAGTTCGAGTTTGGGTTTGGGTGGGGATGAAAACATCTGGAGCTAGGCTGCCAAGCCCTAGGGGCTAGGGTCAGACCCACGCGCCTGACAACAGACCCAGGCAAGCAAGTTTGCGGGTCTGAAGACCTAGGGTGTGCATACTCTAGCGTCTAAGGTCTGTAGAGTCACATGTTGGGTCTGCATCAGAACCCAATCATTTAGGTTTGGTGTTAGGATCCAAGGTTCTTAGGCCTTAGATTTCTAAATATAATTATTTGTAGTATAAATATAATTATTTTTATTATAATTAAAAGTATTAATATCAAAAATATTATTATTTGTCTTATAATTAAAAGTATTGATATAAAAAATATTACTATTTGTCTTATAAATATTATTATTTTTGTTATAATTAATATTAAAAATAATATTATTTGTATTATAAATATTATTATTTTTATTATAGCTAAAATCATTAATATAATAATTATTAAATTTGAAAAAAAAATATTATTAATATTAAAAAACAAAAATAGATTTCATTTGAAGGGTGAAATTAAAAATTATTATTATTATTATTATTATTATTATTATTATTATTAAATTTGGAAAATATTATTTTTATTGAAGAAAAACCATAAATTTGATTTGTAGGGATTAAAAACTATAAGAACTTGTGTCAGACGAGTTTAATATTATTATTAATATTATAAATATTATTATATTCATGAATATTATTAAATTTGAAATAAATATTATTACTATTGGAAAAAAAAATAGAATTGATTTGAAGGGCGAAATCAATTATTATTATTATTAATTTGGGTCAGGGATCTCCTTCCAGACCCAATAAACTTGGGGCTGGAAAAGGGCGCCTCACCCAAGTTGCTTGGGTGTGATATAAGTGCAGACTCAAATCCCTTGAATCTTGTAGCCTCACCTGACCCAAGACTATGTGTCTTGCGTAAGGACCCAATTATCATAAGTCCTACGTCAGGATCCAAATCCTTTGGGTCAATCATTAGGACCCAAATGTCTTGGGTCTTGTAACCCCCCTTGACTCAAGACTATGGATCATGCGTCAGGATCCAATTCTCTTGGGTCCTACGTCTAGACCCAATTCGCTAGGATGTTTTGTTAGGACCCAATGCACTTGGGTCACCTATCTAATGGGTCCCGACACCAGACCTAAGAGAATTGAGTCCCGATACCGAACCCATTAGCCTTGGGACCAGAAACCGAACCCAAGCGAATTGAGTCCCCCATCAAGACTTAATTATCTTGGCTCAGCCCAGGACCCAATTCTCTTAGGTTAGGCGTCGGGACCCAAGGCTAATGGATCCTGCGTCAGGACCTAATTCTCTTGGGTGTCCTATGTCAGGACCCAATTCTCTTGGGTCTTAGATTTTTATGATATTTTTTATAAAAATAAAAAGTAAGGCTGTGGCGTAACGCAGACCACCTAACTAGTATACATACATATACACACACTGTTACACTAGCCCCGATGCTACTATGCAAGCCAAATCAAAAGTCAATTCTAGTGAGAAAAAAATAAACATGTGAGCGTCATTATTTTTTTCCAAACAATGAAAAATCTAAAATGTGAATTGAAAACTTTACCCTCGTGTTTAAAATAATTAATCAATCACTATATGTATTAATAAATACTAAAAAACAAATGTTAATAATAATTAAAGACCGATTTGGTATGCTAAGCAATAGATGCAAATAAAGAAACATGATCTTGCTACATGTCATACTATTTAACATTATTTAATTATATATCAATATTTTTTTTGAAAAAAAAATAAAAATTAAGTTGAAACAAAATAACTTGGTAACATAGTTCATTTGCTTTTTATTGATCTGACATCGCCTATGACATAGCTTGGGTTTCAAATTCAATTGCATTTGAGTTGGATCTATGGGTGAGTAAAAAAACCGAAAAATCAATTAAACCAAAAAAACTAAAAAAAAAATTAACCAAAAAAACTGAATTAACCGATTAAAAAGCCTAAGAAAAAAATCAATTTGGTTTGATTTCTAAAATCTTAAACTGATTAAACCGGTTCAACCAACATCTAAACTCACTATAAAAGGAAACCATAAACCTAAACTTCACAATCACTCACCCTCAGGTCTCAACCGCCCCTCTCTCCCAGATGCCTTTCAAAGTCCCCATCTCTATCTCACCACTCACCACTCACCACTCTCCTTCTCTAATTCTCTCATTGTTATTTAATTCTTTAGATCAAAACTCAAGCATTCAAACAATTATCACCAAAACTTTCAACACCAACATCACCCTAAATTTTCTATCTTTTCCTCATTCATACTATATTTGTCTTGACATATGAACACTTCATGAAGAGATAGAAAACTTACTTTTGCATAAAAGGGATGTGCATTCTTTCCACATGTTTTTGATCTTTTCCTCTTTCATATTATATTTGTCTTGACATGTGAACACTTCATGAAGTGATAGAAAACTTTCTTTTGCATAAAAGGGATGTGCACTTTTTCCACATGTTTTTGCATAAAAAGGATCTGCACTTCTTTTATCTATCTTGGTTTCATGGATTTTCTAGGCTATTTTGAATTTTTATGAGTTAGTGGAAATCTTATTAGCCAGGATCATTATTTTGCACTTGTACATGACTGAAATTCTTGCCATTTAGACTAATCAATTTATCATCTATCTTCTTCACTTTGTTGTTGTTGGCATCAACTTGCTCTTCACATGAAACAAAACTGGATTATCAATTTTTTCAATTTTTACATAATTAACCAAACCGAACAAAAAAAATCGGTTTGAACCGGTTTCAGTTTTAAATTAAAAATAAATAAATTCAGTTTGGTTGGTTTTTTAAGTAAAAACCGAACCGAACCGAAAATATTCCCCCTAGTTGGCTCGGCATGGCACGTTAAAAATCTAATTTGGCTTCAAAACAAATTTCAAGCTATCGGCATTTTAGTTTTTTTCTAAAAAAATTTTAAGGCGATGCCTTTTTTTTTTTTTTTTTACTTGTGCTAACATGCCAAACCTGCCTCACGGGTTATGGGGCCGATTAGTTTAACAACTTTTTTATAAATTATTTTTTTATCTAATTATATGATAACAAAAATAAACACGTAAAGAAAAACAATTACATTAAATATTAGGAAAGAAATTATTATCCAGAGATTTGCAAAAAGATTGCTCGTTAATATGTTGTATTCCTAAAAAAAATCATTCATATCAAATAATATTCCAATCACATTTTTAATTAATCAATTTAAATGAATCTCAATAAGAAATGTTGATATGAAACGTGGTGTTTTCAAGACACCATTTGAATTAAAAAGAAAAATATCAAGGCGTTGTGGCTTTAACGTTTTTTAAAATATTAAGATGACCATATTTAGGCCATGTTTGGAATGCGATGTAAACTACGTTCCCTCAAAATTTTAAAAATCTTTTTACTTCAAATTAATTTTTTTATGATTTCAGATCGTTTTAATGTGCTGATGTGAAAAATAATTTTTTTATAAAAAACTTTATTTTAATGCATTTCTAAGTGAAAAGCATTTTGAACCGCAATCGCTACCACAATCTCAAACAAGCCAATGTGGATTGAAACGGCTAGCTTAGCTGATTCTCAAAACTTGTGACCCATGTTATGGACTTGCTCAGGTTTAATATTTTTTTAAACAAACTTCTCATTTAATCATACTATACTAAAAATAAACATTCACAAAATAGCAACCAAATAAAATTAAAGAAAAGAACAAAAAAATAATAATTTAAATTTAAGAGAAAAAAATAAAAAAGAAAAAAAAATCAAACATATGTGCTTACGTGGGTCAATATGTCTAGCCCATGGAAATAAAAGGTCATGCGTTTAAGCCCGCATGCCAGGCCTTTCCATTTTTTTCTTGGCTAAAATGATTGATGACATGTTACAACCCCTAAAAAAAAAAACCAACAAAGAACACCTCGTTCGTTATGGCAGACTAAGCATCATTTCAAAGCCTAGATTTTCACCACCATAAAGGTAATTGAAAAATTGGGCTAGATATTGTTTTTACCCATAAATATATTTTTCAACCTATTTTCACTAGAAAACACCTAATAAACATTTTAATAACCTCAAAAAAATTAACTTTCCAACTTAAAACACCTCAAAATTGGTAAAATAAAATACAAAATTAAGTTGAAAAAAAATATCTATCACAATCATTGACACTAAAAAACGACATATTTTATCACTAGAATTTTACCAACCACCGACTTTCTCTTTCCTTCATCATTTTCCTATCACGTTTTCTCTCATCTCTCAAACTATAGATTGAAAAATAAACAAAATAAAATTTCACATCTAAGTGAAAATTGCAAAGTCTAATAGGACTAAAATTGAACCCATAGCAATTTTGGAGAAAAAAACACCAAAAAAAGGGGCAAACAATGACCAAAAATAAATACCTTAGTTCTATGCATAATATCAAATTACATCCTTACATCCTCAACTTTTTTCAAGCAACAAAAACCCTCTTCTTCTTCTTTTGCAAAATCAAGCATAAATCAAATGTCAAGGTGTTATCACTGCCCTGAGCACCTCACGGCAAGACAATCAAAATAATTTCTTAGGCTCAAATACGAAACAACGAATTTTCAAAGGATTAAATTGAAACAAAAAGTTTAGGAGGTGAAATGAAAAGATAGTGACATATTGGATGAGACGTGGTTAACTCGCTAAATTAGTGACCCAGGTTATGGACACAACCACGATGAGCTAACTCAGTTGGGTCATCTGTCTCTTTCTTTTCCTTTCCTGTTTTCTCTCCCCGTTTTAACCTTCATGGGTTTGGATGGGATAAAATCAAGGTTGAATTGAAGAGTTACCCAAGAATCAGATATAATTTTTTTTTTGAATTCTATGGAGCATGTAACTCACGTGCTAACCTGTGAGGAAGGTTGCAGCATTGAGGCGGCTTATGCAACTTCCTTTGAGCTCTAATGATGATTTTTCTTGGTGTTGTTGGAATCGTCTCGACAAGAGCTTCCTTTCAATGAGACGTATGGTGGCAACGTAGCTTTGATGTGGCTTTAGCAATCTATTCTTTTTTTTTTTCTTTTCCTCATTTTCTTTTCTCTCATCCCCTTAGTTTTCATGCTTGGTTTCTTCTCTTCTTCCCTCCAGAGATGAAAAGGGGCTATATTTTTTCCTAATATCTATAAATCAATAGTCAAGGTATGCTATTTCCACCCTAAGCACCTCATAGTAAGCCAACCGAAACAGTTTCCCAAGCTTAAATGCGAAACAATGAACTTTCCAATAATAAAATAAATAATTAAAAAGTGAAATAAAGAAAACATAAAGGCCAAAAACAAACATTGTGGTGGTCCACAATGTTTTATGAGCGGGTGTACAGTGCATACACTATGACTTTTAGTTTTTTTTTTGTTAATATTATATCAAAATTATGTCTGAAGGACAATATCCATGTTATTCATCCAAAATAACAAGAGCCAGATCACTTTTTCCTAACATCACAAGTTATAACGACTATTGTGCCAATAAGGATATAATATTACTAATGAAACCTTGAGATTATCAAGCAAGGTGTAACTAAGCACCTAAGCGGTTATCTTGAAAAATACTGACAACAAGAGTAAGGACTGAGCATCTAGGAGAATGAACACTAGTGTAAAAGAGTAAATATGTACGTTGCAGTTGTAAATAATGTAAAAAGAAAAGAGGGCATGTTTACAAAGAAAAGACTAGAAAAATCTTGTGTCCATGCTAGAAGAAATATGAGTTCAACAAATGGTTCTCAATATGTAGATATGAGGGATATTAGATCCCTTTCTTCAGCATGGGGATATTTTGTAAAGCAATCCACAGATAATTTGAGCATCATAGGTGATTTAAAGCCTTCATGACCTATTTAACAACAATTAGCTAGCTTTTGCTTTTCCAAATTCCCTTCTTTTGATAATTCAACGATCACAACAATAGACCTTTAATCCCAAACTAGTTGAGGTTAACTATATGGATCCTTTTACACAATTCTGCTATCATAAACCAAATTTGTCTTAATAATAAAGGAGGCATGACCTATGAGCTGGGAGGTATTGGAAAAAAAGACCAAAATACTTCTAGATTTGGATTGTTGTTTACATCTAGGATCCCATGCAAGGGATTTAAAGTTCTTTCCACTCTAAAAGCAATGTAATCGGATACATTTTAGTTTACTTTACTCTTCCAGTTCACTATTGTTCTCTATTCTCACTCATTTTCTTACAAGGAAAAATACTTGACATTTAATAAACATTGGAGAAGATGTAAAGGAACTTTGGTGTAATGGTAAAGAAGGTGATATCAAATGCCATTTACAGCAGTATTTGAGTTCAGATGTAATGTGTAGGTTAGCTATAAACAAAGCATAGTTTGGATATCTAGGGAGAATTAAGGAAAGAGAGTGTCTTGGGAGATTCAAGGGATCTCTCCTACTCTTGCTGATAAGCTTGAGGTGGTTGATTAGCATAGTTTTGATGCATGTAAAGAAAAATCTTTCAGGAGTTAAAATATAAAGAGAGATAGATAGTGATTAAGATTTTTTTTCTCTTTTTACTTCTTTGCATTAGCACACACCAAAATGATAGAGGGTGCAGAGGCAAAGCGGATTCTAATAGCTTTCTGAAATCTTTTAATGTGGGTGATTGATTGCATTGATTGAAATGTTATTCCATAAAGAAATCTATTCTTCTCTATTGTTAAAGGGAAATGCAACAACAAACTCAAATGTTATTAAGCACAATTGACTCTGTCTTTTGGATATTCACATGTCAGGATTCGTTATACAACCAAGTTTGGAGTGGATTATATCTCTTGGTTGTCGAATCCAATGTTAAGTTTTTTAAGAGCGTGTTAGATTTATTTAGGGGTTGATCAAAATAAAATTTAGTATCTTGAATGGGAGAGAACTAAAATACTGCATTTATTTCTCTGAGTCAACTCCAATAACTATTCAATCCTTCTTATCTCTTCTCTTCAGTTCATGATTTAAAGGAATAATTCAGCATAAGAAGCATAGTAAGCTGAACTTAAAAATACATATCATTGCAGTGAAATTAGTACGAGGGGTGATGACAAAGAATTCTTAAAGTCATATTAGTAAACTAATCCTTTTATATGGATTATCATAATGAAACCTTTTCTGAGTTATAATATGACTGAAGAAGCAAGCCCAACTTACTCACAATTTCATCCACACTCTGTTACTGCAGTCAATTCTTGGGGTAAAATCAGCTGGTTTTCAGCCAAAATCTTAGGATGTTTAACCTATCCTTATCAAGAACAATGGCTGGCTGGCTTTATCCTAAGCTTGAATGAACTGCCACTGTGTCTGTCTTGATTGATATGAATGGCCATGGCACAAGGAAAGCATCTAATGACAATAGAAAATGGGCAAGAATGAGCTCATCATAGTATGAAGACAAGGAATATAGATAAATTGATGCAAACACATATTTTAAAAAATATAAAGAGCATATCAATTAACCTTAACTCAAGAGTTGAAAGATTCAACAAAAATCGCATCTGGTAGCAAAGGGAATAATATACATATAAAATTTACATAATTGAGTCAAGAAGGGTTTTACATAGGATAAAGAAAGGCACTTATGGCAGCAAAGAGTTAAGATTGTCATTGAGTGAAGCTGATTAGGTTAATACTGACGAACATTACAACTCGAAGAAAAGACTAGAGAGATCCTAGAAGTAAATAAAAGTGGAAAAATAAATAAAAACACATTACTCAGTGTACAATGCAATCAAGAAAGGACATGAAAAACATTATAGATAGAAGGAAGTAAACACAAAAATCCATGTTGATTATAAAGAACTGAAAGCAAGCTAGTGAAATCCATTCATATACTACTGGATTGATAAAAAAAAAAAAAAGGGAGTTGAGTACCTTGTTTTTCTTCTCTTTCCATCCATTGTCTACCTACTTGTATTGCCATAAACAAATCTTCATTGTTGATAACTTGACCATAAGCATTTTCTTTGATAGAATTTACTCAAACTCTACTGTATATGGTAAGAATCGGTAAATTAACACGAGATGACAGTTCAGATCATCCCTCTCTGCTGTTTATCCCTAAATTATTGTGGTACTCTCAATTTTACACCCAAACTATTTTTAGTATCAAATTTATCCCTAAGCTATTTTGATTTCATTATAGATACTTCTATTAGCTTCACTAAAAGGAAAACATGAAGTTCCTATAAAATGATGTAGATTATATAAAAATATTATAATTTATATAGAAATACGGGTAGAAAGCTTTAAAAATGAATGCAAGTTTTTATTTAAGAATTACTTCAAATTTAGGAATAATATTGATATAAAAATTTGTTTAGAGGTAAAATCGATATTATTTAAATAATTGAATGGTATTTTTGAGGTTTTATTAAAAAAATCATAAAAGTTTTTCGACATTTCTTAGGAGGTCCTTGTAGTTTAAACATTTTATCATATTAACACACTTTGGGAACGCGTTCCATGAAATTTTTTTAAAAACATTTGCTTAAATTTAAATTTTTTTTATGTTTTTAAATTGTTTTGATGTGCTAATATAAAAAGTGATTTAAAAAAAAAGTTATTTTAATGCATTTCTAGACGAAAAGCACTTTGAAAAACAACCGTTACCGCACTCTCAAACACCCTCTCATTCAAATTTCTAAAATAACTCAAAACTTATTTTTTTTATCTCCTCTCTCTAACGACAAAGTGTAGAGAATAAAATCACTCATCACTCACAAATAAGTCTTACTCTAAAATATGACAACTTTAGGTTTTTATATGGATTAAGTACATGAATATATTTTTTCTCACTTGAGCCCACAATTTAAGATAAACCTAACAAATCTCCACCTTCATGTAAATTGAGTTAACTAACGAAACTTGAAATCCTTTTTAATCTCTTTCACCAAATACTTCTCAAGCACTACATAAACAATCAAGTCTGTGCAATGCTTGAACTTGACTACAGAGATATGCTTCATCAACATATTTGCAAAGTTCTCAATTATAGCAATCTTTGACATGATATCTAGAATATAATGATACCTAACATTAATATGTTTGGTCTTTTTATGATGCATTCGATTCTGCCTAGATGCATAGCAATTTTAGATATCGCAATGCACAATAGTCAACTTATGTGACAAACTAAGATTAATAACCAAACCTCTCATCCATAAAACTTCTTTTTGCTTATGTCAATGCCATATATTTAACCTGTGATGTAGACAAGGAAACAATAGATTGAAAATTACTTCCCAACTAATGACACACCTCAAAAAAGTGAAAATATAACTTGTTAATTACCTTCTCATATCCAAATTATCTATATAATCTGAATTTACAAATCCCTCAGCACTACCTCTAGTGTTATTACCCCTGTCATATACCAAATCAACATATCACCTCTAAGATAACGAAATATCTATTTCACTATATACTAGTGAACTTTACCAAGATTTCTCATAAATATATTAACCACACTAACAACATATAAAATATCTAGCGGGTACAAATTATAACATATATATTACTTATAACTGCACTAGCATATGAAACACATGATATGTACTTCTTCTCATCCTTATTTTCTAGTGAAAAGGCTAAAGATAACGTAAAACGGGTTGCAAGTGAAACACTTACTGGCTTGTAGTTTTGCATACCAAAACGCTCAAGTACCTTCTTAAAATACTTATTCTATAACAAGTATAACTTGCTAGCGCTTTGATATTTATGTATCTCCATACCCAAAATCTTTTTGGTTATACCCAAACACTTTATCTCAAACTCACTACTCAGCTGATTCTTCAAATTATTAATCTCAGACATGTTCTTAAAGGCAATAAACGTGTCATCAACATACAATAAGAAGTAGATAAAAGAAGCATCTAAGAGCTTCATGAAATACACATAACTATCATATTCACTCCTAAAGTAATTATGTTCAAGCATAAAAGTACCAAACCTTTTATACCATTACCTTAATGACTACTTCAAGCCATGCAATGACTTCTGCAATAAGCATACATGGTCTTCCTTACCTTGATCAATGAAACCCTCTAGCTAATGCATATAGATCTTATCCTTTAGCTCACCATATAGAAAAGTTATTTTAACATCTAGTTGCTCAAGTTCTAAGTTAAACAAGGCAATTATAGCTAGAAATTCATAAATGAAATTGTACTTTATAAGTAAAGAGAACATTTTATTAAAGTCAATACATTCTTTTTGTGTAAAGCCCTTAACAATTATGTGTGCTTTAAACCTTGTATCTTTAACCCCTAAGATTCTATCTTTCCTTTTATATTTGCACCAACAATCTTCTAGCTCTATGGTGGTTTAACAAGCTCTCATGTTTGATTTTTATAAAGAGACCTAACCTTTTTATTCATAGCAAACATCCACTGAGAAGATTCTTTGCAAGAAATTACCTATTTATAATAACAAGGCTCATGATCATCAAGATTTTCTGTTACATTCAAGGTAAAATTAACTAAATCAATAGAATCATACTTAATAGGTGCTTTTATTTGTCTTCTTGTATCAATATTGTAAGGTTGTTCTTCATATGTGTTTTTTTCAATAATATCCCGCACCACTTTCTCAATAGGCTTAACTGAAGCATATTTCTACACTATATTTGAAGCTATAACCTCAAGCTCCGCCTACTTGCTAGTACCTTAGTTCATATCAATATTAACATCAATTGGTTTTTTTTTCCTTATAGAACATAGCATACTCATCAAATCTCATATCTTTATTAGTAATAAACTTAAGTGACTTGGGATCCATATACCACAACTAATATCTCTTCACCCTGGATGTATAGCCTAGGAATATACATTTCCTTACTCTCAGCCCAAGTTTATCTTCCTTAAGATGAGCATAATCAAGACAATTAAATACTTTTAGTTTATAATAATCATCAGAATAACTAAATTATACCTCATATAAAGTCTTCACCTCTAAAACTATCAAAGAAGATTTATTCACCCTGTAACAAACTATATTAATTGTTTCAACCTAAAAGTCTTTTGACAATCCAGCTTTTGAAAACATACAACGTGTTATTTCTAAGAGTGTCTTGTACATACATTTTATAACCTCATTTTATTATGGTGTATTCCTGACAATGAGATATCTAGCAATTTTTTTATTCATACCAAACCAATCAAACTTACTAAAGAAAAATTCCAAACCATTATCAGTTCTTAAATGCTTGATATTCTTACTAGTTTGCTTCTCAATCAAGGTTTTTCACCGTTTAAAGGTGATGAGCACATCACTTTTTCTTTTTTAAAAATACATCTAGACATTCCTAGAGTGATCATTAATAAATGTCAATCGATATTGTGATTCACCTTTTGACATAACAAAAGAAGAACCCCAAAGTTCAAAATGAATATAATCCACAATACCCTTAGCATAATGAAGTACCCATATTGAAAATCACCTTGCACTGTTTGCTATAAACAAAATGCTTATAGAAATCCAATTTACTTGTTTTTTTACTACCCAACAAATCTCAGTTGCTTAACTTTATCATTCTTTTCTCATCCATATATCCCAACCATACATGCCATAATTAAGTGAAAGCATTATCCAAATCAACCACAAATAATACACTACCTAAATCAATAATTGTTAAACCTTAAAGATAATAGAGGCCATTAACCAGTTTTTCTTTCATCACAATAAAATCACCCTTACAAACCCTCAAAACTCCATCATTAGCACAATAATTATAACCTTAGGAATTAATAAGAGTCAAAGAAATTAAATTCTTTTTCATCTCTAAAATATATTAAACCTTTAGTGTTCTAACAATAACACATATATCCTAATTCAAATTGTACTCACACCAACAATAGAAAGTCCTTTGTTGTCTCCTAATAAAATAGTATCACTAACAACTTTATAAGTGTCAAACTAACTTATATTAGGAAAAATATAACATGTGTAATCCAAATCAAGAATTCACTCATCATTTGACCTACCAATAGATATCAGTACACTTGCAACATCATCAAGATTTTCCTTTTACCAGGAATATTTATAGCATCAGAGGTTTCCTTATAATTTCCTTTATCTTTTTATTTATAATAGTTCTTTTTAAAGTGTTCTACTTCATAACATTCAAAGCATTTAATTTTTCTAGACTTTGATTTTGATTTAAACATACCTCCATTACTCAAACCCTTATTATTTATTATACCCCTCATAATTAAGCCCTCTTCATGATCATCATCATCATGACCATCTACCCCTCATTTTTTTAACTCCCTAGAGTTTAAGAAAGCTTTGACATTTTTTTAAAATAAGACTATCTCTTTTATACAATAAAATATCAATAAAATGATCATAAGATAGGGGTAATGAACACAATAACATCAAAGTTTGGTCCTTATCTTCAATCTTAATACCAAGATTTCACAAATATAAAATTACTCTATTGAATTCATCAAGATGGTTTTTAAAGGGCATGCCTTCTTTTATCCAATGAGTATAGAACCGATGCTTTAAATATAATTAGTTCATTAGAGATTTGGTTATGTAAAGAGTTTTCAAATTTGTCCATAATTCAGCAGTTGTAGTCCCTTCAACAACATCTCTCAGAACCTAATCAGACAAGCAAAGCTGAATAGCACTATGTGTACGTTCCATGAAATCTTTCTTTCTCTTTATCATCAATTCCCTTAGACAAACTGTCTACAACTTTTAGTACCTTAAATAAACCTTGTTGAACAACAAGGCACACTTAAATTTGTACCTACCATTAAGGTTTTCTATATCAAACTTTATCACCGATGTTACTTTTATCGTCATTGCAAAAGCCAACTCATAACCAAGCTAACTCTGATAGCATTTTATAGCGAAAACAACCTTAAAATCCCAAACCAATTAGCAAATAGATAAATATAAAAGACAAACACAATCAATCATACAAGAGCACACACAAAATTTATGTGGTTTAGTAACTTAGGTTTACTCTATGAGCGAGACGATCATATAAATTCACTATGAAAAAGTAGGAGATTACAAGGTCTCATAAAATTACTCTCTTATCTAAAATTCCAAGATAACCCAAAACTCATTTTTTTTTCTTTTCTTTCTCTAGCTACCAAAGTATAAAAAATAAAAGCACTCATAAACAAATCTTACCCTCAAATATAACAACTTTAGGTTTTAATATAGACTAAATATAAGAATATTCTTGTTTCATCTAATCTATAATTTAAAACAAACCCAACATTTTTATTC